>JAABUN010001869.1_pt1 | contig 41938 bp, 42 predicted proteins | sample 5559311 | NCBI WGS metagenome assembly JAABUN01 (sample SAMN10711877, study PRJNA513370) | rock metagenome | isolation source: Antarctica rocks | place: Antarctica: Victoria Land, Siegfried Peak sud
ACCGCTTCCTTACAAAAGCAGCAGCGCAGAGTGGTTTGACAACTCCGCCTGTACAGCGTTGCCAGAGTGCCCGAAAATTTTCACTTTCTTCTCTATCTTTGAAAGAACTTGCATGGCACAAGCAAAGTAAGCAAAGGCACAAAGTTTTCTTTCTTTGCGTCTTTGCGTATGTTTTCCTTTGCGTGAAAATTGCTTAACTTAATGACATTGCCTTTTACACACCAGATCATAGTACATTAAGCACCTGCTCCTTCGCTTTTTCCAGTTCATCCTTCATAAGCACCACGCTTTTTTGTATTTCGGAGTCGTAAGCTTTGGAGCCTGTAGTATTTATTTCGCGACCAATCTCCTGCATTATAAAAGCGAGTTTCTTTCCTTTGCTTTCATCGGCTTCAGTTAATATACTTCTGAAATAATCGCAGTGATTTTTTAACCGCACCTGTTCTTCGGTTATGTCCATCTTTTCAATGTAAAATATCAGTTCCTGTTCAAGCCTGTTCTCGTCGTAATTTTCTTTTCCTGTATTTTCTTCAAGCGTCTTCTTTATTCCATCTTTAATTCTTTTTTTGCGAAGCGGCTCCAGCTTTGCAATTTTTACTTCGCTCATTAAAATGTTTTCGATCCTTAATAAAAGATCGGTTTCCAATGCTTTGCCTTCATCCATTCTATGCTCCTTTAACTGGTTTATAGCGCTAAGCAAAACCTGCTGAAATTGTTTCCAGTCCTCATCACTTAATACATCGTTAGAAGGTGTGATAACATCTGGTAATTTAAGCAAAGCGCTTAAAATATCTCCGGGATTTAAACTAAGTTCCTCAGACAATTCGGCTATTGGCTGATAGTAAGCTTTTGCCAGTTCTTTATTTATAGTTACAGGTTTTGAAGATCCGTTTTGCTTTATATAAATAAGGCATTCAACACTGCCGCGTACCAGTTTTTCCTGCAATATATTTCTGATATCAAACTCAAATGGCTTCAGCAAAGGTGGAATAGTAATGCGAAGATCGAATTGCTTGCCGTTTAACGACTTTACTTCTGCCAAAAAAACTTTATCGCCAACCGCTTGTTCAGCCCGTCCAAAACCCGTCATAGAATGAAGCATATTAATAAGTATGTTATTGGTAAAAGTAGTTGAAATTTTCCCTCTGTAAAATAACATGCACTTCATTAAATTCTAATCGCACTTTTAAGAAAATTATTATCAATTTTACAGGCATGTATTCTACCGAACAAATTAAGGGACTTCAAAAACTTACCACTGATTTAATTAAAGCCGATCATACCGATAAGGCATTTGAAATAGTAGAGGATCTGCGAAAGGTGTTGGCATTTCACGAGCACCGTTATTATGTACTCAACGATCCGCTTATTTCTGATGAAGAATATGACCGGTTATTTAAACTGCTCGAAAAAATAGAGCAGTCAAATCCTGAATTGATTACCGCAACTTCTCCCACCCAAAGAGTTGGCAACAGTTTAAACCCTGCATTTAATACAGTTGCTCACCTTGTACCCATGCTAAGTTTGGAAAACAGTTATAATGCGAAGGAGTTAATTGATTGGGACAGGAAGGCAAGAGAAGTTGCGGGTAAGTATGAACTTGAATATTGTGTTGAGCCAAAGTTTGACGGAGCGAGTATTTCGCTAATTTATGAGAACGACCTGTTAGTAAGAGGAGCAACCCGCGGAAACGGAGTTGAAGGAGATGATGTAACTACTAACCTTAAGCAAATACGTTCCATTCCTTTGCATGCTGCGTTTAAAGAATATGGCATACAACAAGCTGAAATAAGAGGTGAGGTGATGATGAGTAAAAAAGCTTTTGCAGCTTATAACGAGCAATTGGCACAACAAAATATTTCACCACTTGCCAATGCAAGAAACGGGGCTTCGGGCAGCTTGCGAATGAAAGATCCTAAAGATGTTGCCAAACGTAAGCTCGAAGCTTTTTTATACAATGTTAGCTACTATACAAGAACGAATGATAAGGTAAAGGCTGACAAAGAAAAGTTGCTGAACACCCATTCAGGCATATTGCAAATGTTATGGAACCTCGGCTTTAAAACCCCCGTAAAAGAAATGAAGGTTGTAAAAGGCATACAGTCTGTAATTGATTACTGCAACGAATTTGAAGCAAAAAGAGATGACCTGCCTTTTGAAATTGATGGGATGGTTATAAAAGTGAACGATCTGCAATTGCAGGATTCTTTAGGCATGACAACCCATCATCCACGCTGGGCAATCGCTTTTAAATTTAAAGCAAGGCAGGCAACCAGTAAACTTCGAACCGTAGAATTTCAGGTGGGTCGAACAGGTTCGATAACACCGGTAGCTAAGATTGATCCGGTTTTTATTAGCGGTGTTACGGTTACTTCTATCTCATTGTTTAATGAAGACGTGATAAAAGAAAAGGATTTAAAAATAGGTGATACGGTGCTGGTTGAAAGAGCGGGAGATGTTATTCCTTACATTGTGAAACCATTAGATGAGCTAAGAGACGGGAGCGAAAAAGAAATTACATTTCCAACAAACTGCCCTGTTTGCAAAAGTGAGTTGTTTAAGCAAGAAGCCGAAGCTGTTTGGCGATGCGTAAATATTGAATGCCCCGCGCAGGTGGTTGAAAGGATGATACATTATGTAAGCAAAGATGCAATGGACATAAGGAGCTTTGGCGAAGCCAACATTCGTAAGTTTTATGAGATGGGTTTATTAAAAGATATTCCCGGCATATATAAACTCAACTTTAACGCCATCAGTAAACTGCCTGGTTTTGGCAAGAAATCAATTGATAATATGCAGGCAGCCATTGAAGCATCAAAGCACCAGCCGCTTAACCGTTTGATATTTGCATTAGGTATTCGCTTTGTTGGCGAAACAACCGCAAAGGTTTTGGCTAATGCGGTAAAACATTTAATGGATCTGAAAGATTTCTCAGAAGAAAAACTGCAGCAGCTTGAAGATATTGGCGTTAAAGTTGCCAACAGTATTTATACTTTTTTTCAAAATGAGCAAAACATTGAAATGCTGCAACAATTAGAAAAGCTCGGTGTTGAAATGAACAATAAAAAGAACGCAGCAGTTGCACAAGGCGGCTTAAACGAACAAACCTTTCTATTTACCGGCACATTAAATAAGCTTAAACGAAGCGAAGCAGAAGAAATGGTTGAAGAGCACGGCGGTAAGCTTTTAGGAAGCGTTAGCAGCAAATTAAATTACCTTGTGGTTGGCGAAGATGCCGGCAGTAAATTAGAAAAGGCTAAAAAAATTCATTCCATTAAAATCATCAGCGAAGATGAATTTCTTACGCTTGTTGATAAAAACATCGCGGGTTAATTTAATCGTATGCTACAGCCATCCACACTTAACTACATTAAAAAATTAGCAAAGACCAATAACAAGCAATGGTTCGATGCTAACCGAAACCAGTTTGAAGACGCAAAAGATGATTTTGAAAAACTGGTAGAAAAAATAATACAAACATTTGGTGAGATTGATACAGATATTGCACCCCTAAAAGCAAAGGATTGCATTTTTCGCCAGTATCGGGATGTGCGCTTTAGCAAGGATAAAACGCCTTATAAAGTTCACATGGGTGCAAGCTTCGACCGGGGTGGTAAAAAGAGTGGCTTTGCCGGATACTATTTACACCTTGAGCCGGGAAATAAAAGCATGATAGGTGGCGGGCTTTGGATGCCGGAAGCACCTGCTCTTAAAAAAGTACGACAGGAGATTGATTACTGCTACGATGAATTCTCCAAAATAATCAACGATCCTGCCTTTAAAAAATTTTATGGCGATCTTGAAAAAGGCGAATACAGTTTAAGTCGTGAACCTAAAGGATATGAAAAAGAAAATCCTGCTATTGAATATCTTAAACTAAAAAGTTTTGTCGCTATCCGTTCGGTTGCAGATAAAGAGGTAGTAAGTGAAAACTATTTTAAAGAAATTATAGCTGGCTTTACGGCACTGATGCCTCTCATTAAATTTATTAACCGTGCTTTAGAAGTGATTTAAAATTTTTAATTATAAAAGAAAGTTGTGCCACATAGTCACATAGAAACATAGAATATTTTAACCTATTTTACTTTGTATTCTATTGTGCCTACTGTGCCTATGTGTTTTAATTAAGCGCTTTACAATGAAAAAACCTCCTGAAGAAAAACTTCGTGTAATAGATAACAGCAGGAACTATAGTTTCTTTGAAAATGTGTGGGAAGTTGTGAGAAAAATTCCTAAAGGCAGGGTAAGTACTTACGGCGCTATTGCAAATTACTTAGGAGCCAAATCTTCTGCCCGCATGGTAGGTTGGGCAATGAATGGTAGCTTTTCGGTAGAACCTAAAGTGCCTGCACAACGTGTGGTAAATCGTAATGGCATGCTTACAGGCAAAGTGCATTTTACCACACCAACTTTAATGGAAGAACTTTTATTTAAAGAGGGAATTAAAGTTGAAAATGAAACCGTAGTTGATTTTGAAAAGTTATTTTGGGACCCAAATGTTGAGCTGATTTGATGCGAGTGATGAAATGGCTGAAGCGTTATTCATTTACAATGTTCTTTCATAGCCCACGGTTTAAACCGTGGGCTATGAATTTCTCCAACTATAAACATTTGACCATTTCATGGTCATACAACCCAAACTCAACATTATCTTAGCTGAAATTTCTCCACTTTCAAAAACAATATTTCCCTGATGAAATATCTATTTGCCGTTCTGCTTGTCTCATTAAATTCTTTTTGCTCAGGCGCTCAAAACGCTGCCCGGCCTGATAATACTTCCATTAAAAGCCGCTATACAAAAATTGAAAGGATGATTGAAATGAGAGACGGAGTAAAACTTTTTACTGCCATCTATATTCCAAAAAACACTTCCGGTAAATATCCTATACTCATCGAACGAACCCCTTATTCATGCAATCCTTACGGAGAAGAAAATTATCTTCATCAGTTAGGGCCTAACAGGTTATTTGCTAATGAAGATAATATTTATGTTTACCAGGATGTGCGGGGAAGATACATGAGCGAAGGCAAATTTGAAGAAATGACACCGCATGTGGCTAATAAAAAATCTCCTAAAGATGTTGACGAAAGCAGCGATGCCTACGATACAATTGAGTGGCTTTTAAAAAACATAGATAACAACAATGGCAAGGTGGGCATGTATGGAATTTCATATCCCGGTTTTTATGCCTCGGCTGCGCTTCCAAATGCACATCCGGCTTTAAAAGCAGTGTCTCCGCAGGCGCCTGTTACCGATGAGTTTGAAGGGGATGACGCTTACCATCGCGGAGCATTTTATTTAATGGATAATTACTCTTTTATGAATGGATTTGATTATCCCAGAAACACACCCTGGAATTCATATCCGCGTTTTTGTAACCAGCAGATGAGTAATGTTTATTCTTATTATTTACAAATGGGACCTATTAAAAATGCTAACAAATTATGCTTTAATAATAAGAGCAAAATCTGGAACGAATACCTTGAACATGATACTAAAGACACTTATTGGCAGGCGCGGGATATTCGAAAGCATTTACAAAATATAAAGCCTGCAGTTTTAGTTGTTGGCGGATGGTACGATGCAGAAGATCTTTTTGGATCATTAAAAACGTACGAGGCAATTGAAAAACAATCAACCAAAAATGATACCCACTTAATAATGGGACCCTGGACGCATGGAGCCTGGGCAATAAGCAACTGGACTAAATTTGCAACCCTCGATTTCGGCTCAAACATCAGTGAGTATTTCCAAAAAACGGAGCACGACTTCTTCAACTATTATTTAAAAGGAACCGGATCATACAATGCTGCTGAAGCTACCATCTTCCAAACAGGAACAAATGAATGGAAACAATATGCAGCATGGCCTCCTAAACAGGCTATACCTGTAACGTGGTATTTGCAAAACAATCGTACACTTTCTTTCAACAAACAAAATACAAATGGTGCAGATGAGTACATTTCCGATCCAGCTAATCCCGTTCCTTATATAGAAACAAAAGGCAGCAGAAGAAACAATGAATACATGGCAGCAGATCAACGTTTTGCTTCTGCGCGAAAAGATGTGCTTAGTTATGAAAGCCCGGTGTTGCAAAATAATATAACGTTATCAGGCCCTATAACTGCTGATCTGTTTGTAAGTATTGCCGGTACTGATGCAGATTTTGTGGTGAAAGTAATTGATGTTTTACCCGACACCTCCGTTGATGCCAATGAAAAAAATATTGGAGGAATGCAAAGGCTGGTAAGGGCAGAAGTGCTTAGGGGGAAATTCAGAAACAGCTTTTCTAAACCTGAACCGTTTGTACCCAATAAAATTACAGAAGTGAAATACGAGCTGAACGATGTGTCACATTGCTTTAAAAAAGGACATAAAATAATGGTGCAAATACAAAGCAGTTGGTTTCCTTTAGTTGACAGAAACCCACAACAATTTATGTCTATCGGGCAAGCTAATGAAACTGATTTTAAAAAATCAACGATTAAGATTTATCACGATGCAAAGTATCCGTCTGCTATAAAAGTATTGCAGATGGATTAGTTGTATTACAAAATAGCAGAACAACCCCGATAAGCTGCTAATGACAAGTAGCCGAAGCACGAAGAAATTGAACAGCATTGCCTCTAAAATATTGACGAGGAGAAACTTCATCACGAGTAATAAGGACTAATAAGCAAATAAACAATAGGCCCGGTTATAGCAACGTACAGCCACACCGGCCAGGTATATTTTGCAAGTTTCCTGTGTGCAAGCCATTCTGCGGTGAGGCCACGATAGGCAGTAAATAAAATAAACGGCAAAACAAAAGCGGCTAAAATAATATGTGATGCAAGAAATATTAAGTAAATAGTTCGTAAACTGCCCACCTGCATTTTTTCATCAGCACTTAAAATGCCGTCATGATTAATGTCTCCAAACTTTGCTTCGCCCGCAAGCAGATGATGGGCTATATACGATACAAGGAACACAACAGATAATAGCATTGCGCTTATCATCATGTTCCTGTGCAATTTGTATTTTTTTTGCTTTACTGCAATTAGTGCCGCAATTAATAAAACAGCTACAATGGTATTGGTTAACGCATCAATCTTTGCAAAAATGTGCACATCAAAAGATGGCTGGATATCTAATTTAAAACGTCCTAATGCTACCACTACCATAAACACTATAATAGAAAAAGTGCCTATTAACCAATAAGCTCTTTTATCGTTCTTTTGTATGCCTGCTTCAATCATGTATGTTTTCTTAGCTCTGGTTTTACTCTCTAAATATGTTTCGCTTCACCTTTTTGTCTTTTTCAAGTATTAATAAACCAATGTCCCGGGCAAGTTTCGATAATTCCAAAGTGTCTGTACCGTTGTAATATCCTCTTACTATATAATCTTTGTCAAGCAAAACAAATTTTGAGGTATGTAAAAATGCACTATCAACTGCTCCACCGTCTTCTGTAGTTAATTTAATCTCATTAATGGCAAAGTCATAAATCGTTTTTTTAGGACCGGTGAGCAGCCACCAATTATCGTGGTTAACTTTGTAGCGGTCAGCGTATTTTTTGAGCGCAGCAACTGAGTCTCTTTCCGGATCAATTGAAAAAGAGACGAAATTAACAATGGAAGAATCAATTACTTTTCTTCCCTCATTATAATGCGAGAATGATTGCTGCAGCTTCGCCATGTTTTTGGTCATTAACGGGCAAATGTTTGGGCAACGCGTAAAAAAGAAATCAGCTACGATCACCTTGTTCTTAATATCATGCAAACCAACCGAATCACCTAATTGATTTACCAACCTTATATCGGGTATCACATGCCATACGGTATCTGTTACAGTCTTTCCATTCACCACTTTTGTAATTACAGAATCAGCATAGTACCTTCCAGGCATAACAACTGCATCATCGCTTTCCACTTTCAAAATAAAATAACTAACAACAGGTATGAGGATGGCAATTATAAGGGCTAACAGCGCTTTTTTATTCATTAAAATAATTTAAAAGAAAACCATCGCCTTCGGCGATGGTTTCACAATAGGTTTAAAGAAATTCAATTTCTAACAACACTTATTCCATCGCTGGTTCTTTCTTATGGGTTGTTTCATCTGCCTTATTTTCTTGTGGGGTTGCTTTTGTTTGGCCTCTTTCGTTATGATAACGATCGTAGTTGTTTCTTAATCTTCTAAAAGAACTGCCATCGTATAGGAAAGCAATAATAAACCAAAAGAACAAAGCAAGAGGAACTATGATGGTCATAATCAAATTTCTTATTTCATGTTTAAGGTGCATAAAGTAACCAACTATATAAAATGCTTTGGCAAGCATAAGAATTAGGATAGTTCCTTTTAATGCTAACCTGAAACCTCCTGTCTTTCCAATCATTAAATATCCGAACATCAGTTCAACTATTGTTAATATCAACAATATCCAAAACGTTCTCCATATCTCTTTGGTTCCGCTGTCCTGATGCTCTGCATGTGCTGTTGTGCTATGTTCCATAATTGTTATTAAAAGTTTTCAAAAATTAAATAAGGTAGAAGCAGGTAAATACAAACACCCATACAAGATCTACAAAGTGCCAGTATAAGCCCGCTTTTTCAATCATCAGGTAATGTCCTTTTCTTTCAAAAGCGTCAGTCAAGGTCATGATCAGCATGATTATGTTAATGATTACTCCTGAAAATACGTGAAAGCCATGAAAGCCTGTAATGGTAAAAAAGAAATTAGTGAAGTTGGTTGTAGATGCAGTGCCGTCGCGATTTAAGAAAGGATTACGGCCCCACCAGGCGCCCTCATGATAAAGGTGGTTCCACTCCCATGCCTGGCACGAAAGAAAAGCAAGACCGCCAAGGATTGTCCACCCCAAATAGATAGCCACCTTCTTTTTATCATGATTCTGGCCTGCATGTACCGCAAGCACCATCGTAACAGAACTCATGATCAAAATAAAGGTCATGATACTAACAAACACAAGCGGTGCATGTAAGCCTCCTGAGCCGGGATACGATCTGAAAACTTCGTTAGGGTCAGGCCAGCCATTGGTTGCAAAGCGAATGCTGCCATAAGAAATCAGAAAAGCACCAAATGTAAAGGTGTCGCTCATCAAAAAATACCACATCATCAATTTACCGTACTCTACATTAAAAGGGCTTCTTCCCCCATTCCACCATTTTTGCTCTGCTGCTGTTGCTGCTGTTGCCATGTGTATCTGTTGTATTTGGTATGCAAATTTATTAGCTGTTGCTGAAACCAACATCAAAATAGTAAACTAATTTTATATTATTATTTCTTCTATTGAAGCCATTGTTTACCCATCAATTTTTTTTATATAATAGTGACCTTACCCGCTTATGAGGTTATAGAAAATAAAAAGGTATATCCAAAGTGCATCAACAAAGTGCCAGTAAATGCTCATCACTTCTATTGGTATAGCGCTGTAACTTTTTTTACGATTGCTGTATGCCTTTATAAACATTACGAGCAATGCAATCACTCCCCCTAAAACGTGTACCATGTGTACGCCGGTTATTACTCCCAAAAAAGATCCTGCCGCGTTGCTGCCGCTACCAATTAATTTCACTCCGCGCTCTGCCAGGTATTTGAAACCCGTCCATTGAAGAACTACAAACAGCACTCCCAAAGCCGCAGTAATAGTTAACAAAGCACGGTACCGAACCATATTGCGTGCTTTAAAAGATTTTGCAGCAAGGTAAATAGTAAGACTGCTTAATAATATAACCATCGTAGAAACCCAAAAAATGGGCGGAAGACTAAACTCAAGCCAGTTGCTTTGATCCTTCTTTACAATATAAGCACTTGTAAAACCTGCAAACATCATCAGTATGCTTGCTATCCCTACCCACAAAGTAAACTTATGCGGATGCAGTCTTTTATGTTGTTGTTCGCTCACACTTACCATCATCTCTTATTATTTTAATTTTGTTGATTACTTAATCTGTTTTTTTGCTGTTATAAAACAACTCTGTCGCTGCCTCATTCTCTTTTTAAGTTCCCCTTTAGGGGCGGAGGGGCTTAAGTTATTTTATCTGCCAGCAAAGCCAGCAAAACAATGGGTAAATAAATATAACTGCTAAACATAACCCTTCTTGCCGCCTTTACATCCATTTCAATATATAAGCGTACACATTGTACTACCATAAATAAGTTACAAGCCAATACTATCCATAAACTTACCGTTCCGGTCATCCTGAAATAATAAGGCAATACTCCAAAAGGAACCATAAGCGCCGCATACATTACTGCCTGCAATGCAGTAAACTTTGTTGGCCCTTTATCCGAAGGCAATAACTTAAATCCCGCCTTTGAATAATCTTTATGCGCAACCCAGGCAATAGCCCAAAAATGTGGAAACTGCCAAAGAAACTGAATACCAAAAAGAACCCAGCCACCTGCATTACTTACCTCTCTTGTATATTCAGGAATATTTACAAAAGGACTAATAACATTTGTTGCGGCTACCCAACCAATTAAACAAGGCAAAGCACCCGGAAAAGCGCCAACCAAAACAGCTATAGAGCTTACTTTTTTTAATGGTGTATATATGTAAGCATACAAAAACAAACTGAAAGCAGACAGGATTGCCGAAGGCACATTAAAAAAAGCATTCATCATAAAAACGCCCGCTGCACCGGCAATTAAAGCGAAAGTATAGGCCTCCTGCTGGCTCATTCTTCCATCGGCAACAGGTCTTTTACCGGTACGCTTCATCATAGCGTCGGTATCCTTTTCAACAGCCTGGTTAACAGCATTTGCGCTGCCGGTAACCAGCATTCCTGCAATAAACAATTCTATTGCTTTTATAATAGTATCTCTATTATTAAAAAGAACATTGGGGGCAAGCAAATAACAGATAACACATGAGAAAACAACAGTAAAACTGAGGGTAAACTTCATTAACTGAAAGTAATCCTTCACTTTTGCGGCTGCTTTATAACTGCCCGATATCTTTTGTGTAGTGCTCATCATAGTGGTAACACATCTCCCTTTAGTTTAAAAACAATGCCCTGATGTACCAGGGCATTTAATTATATTTTATCGGCCACTGAAATTGTAGCAGAAACCGTTATTAATGATTACTCTCTTCTGCCCCAACCGGAGTAGTTTGTGCAATAAAATCCTTTCCGTCTTTACCGTAATCGTATGCCCAACGGTGTACTTCAGGTATCTCACCTTCCCAGTTACCGTGGCCGGGGCGAATAGGTGCAGTCCACTCAAGTGTATTTGAACCCCAGGGGTTTTGAGAGGTTACTTTTCTTCCTTTAAAAATTGAATAGAAGAAGTTGAAAAGGAACAACAACTGCGTAGCAAATACAATCATTGCAACAATGGTAATAAATAGGTTAACGCCGGCAAACATTTTAAAGCTCTCCCAATTTGTATAATCGTAGTATCTCCGTGGCATTCCTGCAAGACCTTCGTAGTGCATAGGCCAGAAGATAAGGTAAGCGCCTACAAAAGTTACCCAGAAGTGAATATAGGCAAGCGTATTATTTAAATAACGTCCATACATTTTAGGAAACCAGTGATAGAGACCCGCGAACATTCCAAAGATTCCTGATACACCCATAACTATATGAAAGTGTGCAACAATGAAATAAGTATCATGTAAATGAATATCCAATGCAGAGTTGCCCAGATAGATACCCGTTAAACCACCCGAAATAAACATACTTACAAAACCAATGGAATAAAGCATTCCCGGAGTAAAACGAATATTTCCCCTCCATAAAGTAGTTAACCAGTTAAATACTTTAATAGCTGAGGGAACGGCAATAAGTAAGGTTAACAATACGAAGAATGAGCCTAAGAAAGGATTCAGCCCCGAAACAAACATGTGATGCGCCCAAACCAGAAAAGAAAGCGTCGCAATTGCAAACAGCGATCCCACCATTGCCATATATCCAAAAATGGGTTTACGGGCATTTGTACTTAATACTTCCGACACTATACCCATTGCGGGAAGAATAACGATGTAAACTTCCGGATGGCCTAAAAACCAGAAAAGATGCTGGTAAAGAATAGCACTGCCTCCCTCATTTGGCAAAGCGCCTACTCCGTTTACATAAATATCACTCAGGTAAAAACTGGTGCCAAAATTACGGTCGAAAATAAGCAGGATAAAACCGGATAACAATACAGGGAAAGATAACACACCTAAAATAGCGGTGAAGAATAAAGCCCATATCGTTAAAGGAAGTCGCGTCATGGTCATTCCTTTGGTACGCATATTAAGGATGGTAGCAATATAATTTAATCCCCCTAACAAGCTGCTTACCACAAACAGAGCCATAGCTATAAGCCATAAGTCCATACCCGTTTTAGAGCCGGGCGAAGCCGAGCCAAGCGCACTTAAAGGAGGATACGCCGTCCACCCGCCGCTAAAAGGACCGGTCTCAACAAAGATGGAAGATAACATAACCGTACTGGCAGCAAGAAAGAACCAATAGCTAAGCATGTTTAAAAAAGGTGATGCCATATCCCTTGCACCAATTTGTAGGGGTATTAAAAAATTAGCAAAAGTACCACTTAAACCTGCTGTCAATACAAAGAATACAAGTACGGTACCATGTGTAGTTACCAGTGCATAATAAGCATCGGCAGAAATATGACCGCCTTTTGCCCATTTACCCAAAAGCGTTTCTAAGATTGGAAAGCTTTGGTCAGGATAAGCTAATTGTATCCGGAACAATACCGACATTAAGCCTCCCATTACCGCCCAGAACATCCCTGTAATAAGAAATTGCTTTGCGATCATCTTATGATCCTGGCTGAAGACGTATTTGGTAATGAAAGTTTCGTGGTGGTGATGATGGCCATCATGATCATGATCTGTAGCATGAACATGGGCGGCTGTACTTTGCGCGTGTAAAATCTCTTCGTTAGTCATAAAAATATTTTTTTCTTAATCACCTTTTAGATAAATAACTTATCTAAAATTTCTAATGCAAGGTTTTATTTGGTGTTCCCTGAGCCATTGTTTTAGTAGAGGCAGCAGCTGTTTTAGCTGATGCACCGGCATTTTTGGTACTGTCTGCGGCTGCTGCCGGTGCAGCAGAAGGATCCTTTTCAGGAAAAGCGCCATAGTAATAAGGCTTCTGCATTCTTATCCACTCATCATATACTGCCTGCGTTACCACTTTAACTATTCCCTTCATCGAATAATGGCCGTTTCCGCACATTTGGTCGCAACTTATTTCATATTCAAAATTAGAGTTGCCGGTTTTATCCTTCATCTCGTTTGTAGTAAATTTTGGTGTAAACCACAAGGTTGTTGGTGTGCCAGGTACCGCATCCATCTTCATACGAAAGTAAGGCAAACCAACATCATGAATAACATCTCTTGAATTTATAACCAGCTTTACCGGTCTTCCTTTTACTACGTACATCGTTTGGTTGGTTACAATATCATCGTAAGCAGCAGGGTCAGCTTTTTGATTAAATTCTTTATTGTCTGCCCAAATTAAACCTATAGAGTTAGTTGCCGGGTCAATGTTTCTGAAATATTTTTTTCCAAACTGGTTATCTTTACCCGGGTAACGGAATATCCATTCAAACTGCTTCCCCGTTACTTCTACCACCAATGCATTTTTTGGCGCTTCCCCGGTAAAAATAAACCAGTTTCTTAACCCAATTGCTACCAGTACCGCCAGGGCAATCGTAGGAACGACAGTCCAGAAAACCTCCAGCTTATTATTGTGGGGAAAGAAAAACACTTTCCTGTTTTCTTTCTCCTGGTACTTATAAGCAAACCAAAACAGCAATATTTGGGTAATAAAGAAAACGATGCCACAAATCACCGTGGTAATAAAAAACATCTCATCAACCTTCTCTCCTTCAACTGATGCACTTTCGCCTAAAATTCTTCCCTTTAAAATTTCGTGGCAGTAATAAACCCCTATTAAGCCAAAGAAAAGAAAGGCGATCATTAAAAAGCCATTGATCTTATTATTTTGCTTTCTCGCTCTTTCCTCTCCTTTTAATATAGATACGTATTCGCTTGCTTTGGCAATTTGAAAAATTACCACAAACACTAATACGATAACGGCAATGACAAAATATGTTGACATGATAACTGCTGATATTTTCTATTCTATAAATAAATCTTCACTCTAAAACTCAGGTATGATGGATGATGCTTTCTTTCAGGTAAGGATGGTTTCGCGGAACTAACGGCGCTTTGGCTAATGCCCTTCCTACAAAGAAGATGAGCAAACCGGTAAATAAAGCCATGATCCCAAAATCAAGCCATCCGAGTGTTACGTGCTCTTTTGAAACACTTCCCATCACCATCTGGTTAAAGTCTATCCAGTGGCCAAAAAGAATGAGCATTGACATAAAGGTAAGCATAGTATAGTTTCGCTTGGCACTTCGCTTCATCAAAATTAGTAACGGACAAACAAAGTTGATGATAAGATTTAGATAAAATATTCCTCTCCAGGGCCCCTGCACCCTGCTTTTGAAATAAATAGTCTCCTCCGGTATATTACCATACCATATTAACATGTATTGGCTAAACCACAGGTACGTCCAAAAGATGGAGAAGGCAAACATAAATTTACCTAAATCGTGCAAATGTTCTTCGGTAGTATATTCGAGATAGCCCTGGTTTTTTAAGAAGATAACCCAAATGGTAATTAATGCAATCCCGCTTACAAATGTGCTTGCAAATGTGTACCAGCTATACATAGTGCTGAACCAGTGCGTATCAATACTCATTAACCAAAACCAGGGAGTAGTTGATGCCACCGTTAAACCAAACCATACCGTAAAAAGCGAAGCTGTAACAGTATTATCCCACACCCATTTTTTACTTTGATCCAAATTCATATTTTGCTCATCCGACTGGCGGCTAAGCCTCCGCATCCGCATACCCAAATAACTCCACAAACCTACCGATAATAGTGACCAGATTACGAAAAAAACAGGGTTCAAAAATCCTTTTTTAGCATGGATTACCTTATCGTTACCAGGCGTAACCCAATGATAGATGGGGTGATGTTCCTGCCCGTGACCTAAACCGAATACAATAGTAAACATGATAACAAGAGCGATTAAACCAAAAACCGGAACAGCAGCACTAATAGCCTCTGGCACGCGGCGAAAAACAGTTTGCCATCCTCCATGCGCCAATGTAGTTACACAAATAAAGAACATGCTGGAATTGCAGATCAATAAAAAGAAAACACAGTTATACAACAAAGTACCCCAAAATACCGCCTGCTTGTGTATATCGCCGCTTAAGCCATGTGTGATAAGGCCGATTAAGAAAGCAAGTATGCCCAGGCCCATTAGCGCCAGCGACCAGGTTCTCATCTTTCCTGTTGTTTCAAATTGCTCTCTAATAGTAGATGCCATCTTTAATTAATTTTGATTGCAGTTTGATTTTGTTCAATTATTTACCTTTTGCCGATTGAGTTGTATCTCCCTGCGGAACTGCCGCCATAGGGCTTGTGCCTTTTGATTTGCTTTGCTTCGACTTTATATATTGAGCAACCATCCAACGTTGTTTACGGTTCAACTGCGAAGCATAACTTCCCATCAGGTTTTTACCATAGGTCATTACATGAAATAAAGTTCCTTCGGGTAAAGCTTCAATTTTAGGATCGCCAACAAGAGTAGCGGGTTTAGCCGAAAAAGGCCCCTGGCCATTTTTGAATAAAGGCCCGTTACCATCTAAAGCAGTACCATGACAGATTGCACAATTAATTAAATACAACCTTTCAGCTTCAGTCAACTCAATATTGTTCAGTCTTGGTAATGGATCTATTACGCCCCTGCTCGCATTATATCCGTTGCTGTCATTTGGTAAATGGTAAGGCAGTTCTTCTCCGCGGCTAACCGTTCCTGCAACAGGCTGGTTATTATAACTAACTCCTTTTGATGCAAGATTACTATGGTCTCTATAAGTTTCGTAAGCACGGCTTTCGTACATATCGGGCATATAAATTCTGCCAGGCTCCCGTTGTATATCATCGCCGCAACTTATTACCACGATTGCTGCAAAAGTAAATAGTGATATGAACGCTAATTTCTTCATCGTTTGTTGGTCTTAAAAATTCAATTATACAATAGCCGGCCTTTCTGAATATAATTTCTGCTCCTTATCGTAACGGCCAAGCCACCAGCCTGTTTCAGCAACCTGATAATTTACCTCCACAGCCCCTGAACTCTGCAAAAAACCCTTAAGGTCATCTACGTTTGTTTTATCGGTACATTCTATTGCCATTACAAAAAGATCGTCAGTAGCCCTGGGGTGAAAGTGATGCCTTTTAGCAAACGGCGCTAACTGGCATAAGTAACAAAATGTCCAAAACATTCCAACCGCTGAAAATAAAACGGTTAGCTCGAAAGTGATAGGAATAAATGCCGGCAAAGGAAAGTTTGGCTTACCGCCAATATTTAAAGGCCAGTCTTTGGTAAATACCCAGCCCATACAGGTTAATGCTGTAATGGTGCCGGTAATACCATAAATGAAGCCTGCTGTATGAAGGCTCGTTTCCCGCATTCCTATCGCATGGTCTAAACCATGCACGGGAAAAGGAGTATATACATCCTGTATTTTGTATCCTGCATTGCGAACTTTCTTCACGGCAGGAAACAATACAGCTTCATCATCGAAACATGCAACTACAAATCTTTTTAGTGCCATAGTATTAAAAATTCAAAATTCAAAAGTCAAAAGTCAAAATGCAAAATGTAAAATTCAAAATAAGTTAACTAATAACAATTTAATGTTCTATCTAACTAAATCGTCATTCCTTAACTGTTCAACCGTCATCTGACATCGGTCAACTAACAACTAACATCTATCAACCCACAACTCAATGTGCATAATCGTGTGCAAACTCATCAACTTTCTGTGTCTCCACTTTATCCATTTTTTCTTTATAATTCTCTCCCGATGTCTTCAATACATACTTTATCTCTGCAACTGCAATAGTTGGAAAGTATTTTGCAAACAGAAAGAAACAGGTAAAAAATAATCCAAATGTTCCCACATAAAAACCTATTTCCCATATAGTAGGACTATAGAAATAAGGCCAGCTACTTGGGAGGTAATCACGATAAAGTGAAGTAACAATGATCACAAAACGCTCGAACCACATGCCAATATTTACAATCACACTCATAAAGAAAGTAAACGTAATATTCCTCCTTAACTTGCGCGACCAGAAAACCTGCGGAGAAGCCACGTTACAGAACATCATCCCCCAATAGCTCCACCCATAAGGGCTTAACAGATTAGCGCGGCTATAGAAGAATGCATAACTTTCGTAAGAGTTTTGGCTGTACCAGGCCATGAACAACTCAGTTAAATAGGCACAAGCTACAATTGAACCCGTAAGCACAATTACCTTATTCATCGCTTCGATATGCCCTATCGTTATATAATCCTGCAGATTTAAAACTTTTCTTACCACAATTAACAGGGTTTGCACCATTGCAAAACCGGAAAAGATAGCGCCGGCAACAAAGTAAGGAGGAAAAATGGTAGTATGCCATCCTGGAATTACCGACGTAGCAAAGTCGAAAGATACTATGGTATGAACCGATAATACAAGAGGGGTAGCTAACCCGGCCAGCACTAAAGATAAACTCTCATGCCGTTGCCAGTGTTTAGTACTGCCGTTCCAGCCAAAAGACGCTACGCCATAAAAAAGCTTGCGCAATTTTGTTTTTGCACGGTCGCGAATGGTTGCCAGGTCGGGCAATAAACCGGCATACCAGAACAATAATGATACAGTAAAATAAGTAGAGATCGCAAATACGTCCCAAAGTAACGGAGACGAGAAATTGGGCCAAAGCGGACCGCGTGTATTTGGATAAGGCATTACAAAAAATCCAACCCAAACACGGCCCATGTGAAAGATTGGGAACTGGCCCGCACACATTACCGCAAATATCGTCATCGCTTCTGCTGCACGGTTTACGCCTGTTCTCCAACCCTGTCGGAACAGAAGTAAGATTGCAGAGATTAAAGTACCCGCATGACCAATACCAACCCACCACACAAAGTTGGTAATATCCCAACCCCAGCCTACTGTTTTATTCAGGTTCCACTGGCCGATACCGTAAGTTACATCCCGGTAAACACTATATACGCCAAACAGAAGCATCGCAACCGAAGTAAAAAAGCCTACATACCAAAGTGTGCCGGGCTTTGCTTCAATAGGACGAACAATGTCTTCTGTAATCTGGTGATAGTCTTTATTACCATCCACCAGTGGTTCCCTGATTTGTGATTCGTACTTTAAATGCATTTTGTTTAGTTTAGAATCAGCCTTGCCGATTTTAAAATGATTTTTTTATAAATATTCTTTCATCAGTCAACACACGTTTTCTATTCGCTTTCTGACCTTTATCAATTATTCGCCATCCGTTACTGCATCTCACACATCTTTTTTATACCAATCACTATAAACTTTTCAACTTATCAACCATTCAACCTATCAACTTCCTCAACCATTCAACCTACTTCTTCTCCTGCCCGTCCTGATGTTCCATTTCCTTCTCACCTTGTCCACCCGCTGTTTCCTCCACCTCGCCAATATGTACAGGAGTGTCGGTATTTCTAACCTTTGCCAGGTAACTTACGTTGGGCAATACATGCAGCATTTCAAGTGCATAAAACAAACGCCCCTGGTTATCTGCCCTGTGTTGGTAAACTGTGCTTTGCTTATCATTTATATTTCCAAAAACAATCGCATCAGTAGGGCAAGCCTGCTGGCAGGCAGTCTTAACATCATACTCTCCGTTCTCGCCCGATTTTAATGGGCGGCTTTCTTTCTTAGCTTTCAGCTTACCGTCCTGCAAACGTTGAACACAAAAAGAACACTTTTCAATTACCCCACGGCTGCGAACAGTTACATCGGGGTTTAAAACCATTCTTGTAAGATCGTCGTTCATCATTGTTGACGCATCGGTTATAATGCCTCTTTGGTTATCGGGAAAGCTATCAGCGCCCATATAATCCGCCCAGTTAAAACGGCGTACTTTATAAGGACAGTTGTTGCCGCAATACCTTGTGCCGATGCAACGGTTATATATCATCTGGTTTAAACCTTCGCTGCTATGGTTGGTGGCAGCAACAGGACAAACGTTTTCGCAGGGGGCGTTATCACAATGCTGGCAAAGCATAGGCTGAAACACAACATTCGGATTATCGAGGTTACCGCTAAAGTAACGGTCAATACGTATCCAATGCATATCGTGTGCACGAGTAACTTCATGTTTGCCTACCACAGCCACATTATTTTCTACAGTACAAGCCACCACACATGCATGACAGCCGGTACAACTATTCATATCAATGCTCATACCCCACTTAATTCCCGGCTTTGGGAACAAAGGATACAGCGTTGCTTCTTTTTCATAATTATCTGTAACGGGAGCAAAGTCTTTATGCAGCTCTTCTCTCCTCTCCTGAAACATTTTTGGCTCTGCTTTAAACTGAGCAAGTGAAGTTTCCAACACCACCTCTGTCCGGTTTTCGTACGTTTGGTGCGTTTGGTTTTGACCCACTTTATAATTGTATCCTGCTTTATCAATATCAACGGCAGGCAAAATATAATCTCTTGTAGTGCCGTTAAAAGTAACCAGCGGATAAGCATTTTTACCAACGGCACCGCCGGCCTTACCTATATTTTGGCGAGCTTTATTAATCCTGTCGTCACTTAAATCATAGTCGTCAGAAACCGCATTTGTACCCCGACCATAACCTAATGCCACAGCGATGGTGTCGGGGTTAGTACCCGGAACAATAATAACAGGTAACTCTAATGTTTTTCCGTTTGCTGTAATTTTTATAACGGGCTTTTCGGGATGTACTTCGTAAGCATCGGAGTCGCCATTTTTAGTAAGGTCAATTCCAAACATACTTTTAGCTAAAGCCGGCGAAATCATAGCATAGTTATCCCATGTTGCTTTAGTAATAGGATCGGGGCACTCCTGTAACCATGGGTTATTGGCCTGCTGGCCTGTGCCCATTGTTACTTTCTGATATAACACCAATTCTGTTTTGCCTCCTTTTTTAGCTGAACCAATTGCAGTTGCTGCCTGTGCAATTCCGCCCCCATTAAAACCTGCACCCTGCGCACCGGTTGTTGCAAATACAGGCGCAGTTCCTCCCTGTGTACCTGTTGTCGCAGTCGCTGGTGCAGCTCCCGCAGATACAGAACGCGTAGTATCGGGAGCACCGCTTGTGGGAGCAGTAAGAACTGTTCTTGTGCTTGCCTGTGCTGAACCCGGTGTAATTACACCATCCTGTAAAGCCTTATCCCAGCCTGCATCTCCGCCTAATCTTCCGCCCCAATATTGTTTAAGCAGGGTGAGGTAATCAGTTGTTGCACCGCTTAATTTTAAAAGGGTATTCTGCCATTGGCGTGTTTTAAACAACGGATAAATAGTAGGCTGAATTAATGAGAACTGACCTGTTTTTATTTCAGCATCTCCCCAGCTTTCAAGGTAATGATGATCGGGGATAACATATTTACAAAGTTCCGTAGTTTCATCCATTTTAGGATTGAACGAAACGGTTAGCTTCACTTTTTTAAGTCCGTCAGCAAAACGCCTACTGTCAAAATAATTATAAACAGGGTTTGCCTGATGAATAAACAAAGCGCCTATAGCACCGGCATTCATATCATTTACAAGTGCAGCCATATCTGCATCAATTCCCTGGTGGGTATTGTATGTAGAAGACCAGTCTATAACAGAACCGTTAGCGCCATTGGATGCATTGATGCCATTAACTATAATTTGAATATTAGGATCATTGCTGCCGCAAACAACTACACCTGCTCCTCTGTTTGCAGTAAGAAGGGCAGCAGTTTTTCGCACAGCATTCTGAAGATTAGTGTTTAAAGCAGGTGCGGTAACTGCGCCGCCAACAGCAGCATATAAAGCAAGCGCAATAGCACCTGTTTCAGATGGACGATGCATATATCTTTCATCAGCATTTGCACCCGTCATGCTCATCATACCCTCAAACTGGATATGCTTGCTCATGGCAGGGTTTCTCTCATTTATCTTTCTGCCTACGCTATATTGTTTGTTAAATTCTACGGGGCTAACCCACGAGCCTAAAAAATCGGCACCAATACTAACAATTACTTTAGCAGCAGCAAAGTTGTACGAAGGGATGGCTCTGCGACCAGAAGTTGCCTGGTTGGCAAGCAGCATTCCGCTGTAGCTTACGGGGTCGTATTGTACATGACGGCTGCCGGGAAACTTAGCTAAAAACTGAGTGATTACTTGCCTTGTAGTGGGTGATGTAACTGAACCGGTAAGTAAAACAACAGGAGCAGCGCCAATGCCTGCAATATCACTCGCCAGCATTTTATCGAAAGCATCAAAAGTGCTTACTTCTTTTCCGTTTGCCATAGGGTAAGGCAAGCGGCTTGTATCATATAAATCTAAAACAGAAGCCTGCATTCTTGCAGAAGTGCCGCCACGGGTGATTGGAGAAAGTTCATTCCCTTCAATCTTTATAGGTCGTCCGTCTCTTACTTTAGCAATAGCGCTAATAGCTTCACCATCCTGCACAAAGGTTGTAGCATAAAAGTTGGCTACGCCGGGAACAATATCTTCGGGTTTGTTTACAAAGGGAATGGCTTTTTTAACCGGCATTTCGCAACTGGCAGCTATTGCAGCAGCAGCAGTGCTGAAGCCCATATATTTCAAAAAATCTCTTCGGGGAGTTTTAACTTCCAGCAAGCCTTTGCCATCTGCCTCAAATGGCAAATCTTCCCGGAACTCGTTTTCAGCAGCAGATTGATTAGCGTTCAATTTGTTCAGCTCTCCAAAACTTTGCCAATACTTTTGTTGCTCCATATCTGTTAGTTTAACCCCAAACCCTTAAAGGGGTTTGAAAAACGGCGTTGTTTAGTTATTTAGTTCTTTATACTTATTGCCTTTTCTCCCCTTTAGTCCCAAGGACTCCTATGGAGGGGACGGGGGCTAATAATGACATTTTTGACAATCTGTTCCACCAATTTTTTCAACCGTAATGCCCTTATTGTTATCAATTTTACCGTTCTTTAAATCTTCATGAAACTTCTGGTAAATACTATAGAAACCATTCTCTTTAAACTGAACCTGTGTAGTACGATGGCAATTGATACACCAACCCATGCTTAAATCTGCAAACTGGTGAACTTCATCCATCTTCTGAATTTCGCCATGACAGGTTTGACAGGCTACTTTACCGGCTTTTACGTGTTGGGAGTGGTTGAAATAAACATGATCGGGAAGGTTATGAATTCGTATCCACTCTACAGGTTTTGCCTTGTTAGGATCCCAAACCTTTGAAACAGCCGGATCATAACCCGCGTACTTATACAGCTTCTGAATTTCGGCACTACCGTTTACTTCAGTTCCGTCTTCTTTATAAATTTTATCCTTACCGCTGTATTCATTAATTGCCATGTGGCAATTCATACAAATATTTAAAGATGGAATGTTGGCGTGCTTACCGTCCTGTGCGCCACCGTGGCAATACAAACAACTGATCTGATTTGTACCTGCATGTACTTTATGAGAGTAGTAAATAGGCTGAACCGGCTCGTACCCTTGGGACCGGCCAAGACCAATTGCACCTTTTACAGTTAAATAACCGCCAATACAAAATAATAAGATGGTGAACAGGGCAATGTACACTTTGTTTCGCCAAAAAGGAAGCGGCTCTAATGAAGGAAGATGTTCTTTTTCGTCAGCTAATTTTTTAAGGTTGCTGTTAACCTGCAGTAATATTAAAGCAACTACGGCAAGAATTAAGGTTAGTATCCCAAAAAGTAAAGAATTATCTCCACCCTCTTTTGCTGCAGCGCCGGCAGTGGCACCAGTATCACCACCTGCTTTAGGGTCGGGAACATTTTTAATGTAAGCAAGTATAGCATCTATCTCCGCATCAGTAAGATTGGGAAACAGGTTCATCGGGGTTTTGTTGAACTTTACGTACAAATCGTTTGCATACTTGTCGCCGGTTTTTAAGAAAGCCTGGTTATTACGTATCCATGCGTGCAGTTTAGCTTTATCACCTCCCCAACGTTCTTCCACACCTGCCAAAGCGGGGCCGGTAGCATCTTTATGAACTGCATGACATCCAGCACAATTTTGAGAAAATAACGCCTGCCCGCTTTGAGCATTCAGGCTACTGTTAAAAGAAAGGATAAGAATGGCTATAAAACTAAATACTAATGTTTTGGTTATTGGCCTGTCTTTAGTCATATACACAATAAGTTGTGCTTTGTTGTGGAAAAATCTCCTAAATGGCTGCAAAAATAGGTCAGCATATTGACATAATATCAATATGTAAAAAAAAAAGTTTCCCCTTATGCAGCAAGGGTTTTAGCAGATTAAAAACCAGTATTATTTTATTTATTGCTTTGCAGGTAAAATACTTTTAAAACAAAAACTCATAAACAACATTTCAATACTCGTACTTTTCTTTCATCTTTACGGCATGACAAGTGTTTCAAGAAATCCTGTTTCACCTTCTCATAAACGTATCGCCATTTTTGCTTCAGGCACGGGAACAAATGCAAAAAAAATTATAGAACACTTTTCGCAACATCCTTTTATTAAAGTTCAATTAATTGTTTGCAATAGACCCGCAGCAGGCGTTCTCGATATTGCCGCCGCCAATAATATTACTGCTTTGCTAATTGAGAAAGAAAAGTTTTTTAAAGGAAACGGTTATGCAGATGAACTGAAAGAAGCACAAACAGACTTTATTGTTTTAGCAGGCTTTCTCTGGAAAATTCCTCAAACATTAATTGATGCTTACAGAAACAGGATCATCAATATTCATCCTGCATTGTTGCCGAAGTTTGGAGGGAAAGGAATGTATGGTGCAAAAGTGCACGAAGCTGTTATAGCTGCCCGAGAAACTGAAAGCGGCATAACTATTCATTATGTGGATGAACATTATGACAATGGGGATGTGATTTTTCAGGCAAAATGCCCGGTGTTTTATAATGATACGCCGGAGAGTCTCGCAGAGAGGATTCATGAGTTGGAGCATAAATATTATGCAGGAGTGATTGAGGAATGTGTAAAGCAGATGAAGTAAAAATGCATTTTTATAAAAATCGCCTATTAGTTTGTATTTTTGAAATATGGTTATCTCGGAGATAAAATTATATGAACTATTAAAAACAAGAATAGGTGACAAGGAAGCAGAAGCTTTCATCCAAATTCTTGAGGAAAGGGTAGATAAAAAATTTGAGGAAAGGAAAAGTGAATTTGCCACAAAAGAAGATGTCTCTAATCTTCGTGCTGAATTACTAAGAACAATATACCTGACATCGTTAGGACAACTTATTACTATTATTGCTTCAGTTGTTTCCTTAATTTTGATTTTAAAGAAGTAAGTTTCTGTTATTTCTTTAAATAAAGCCCCGCAATCATTAACAAAAGAGTTATCCAAAAAGCAAAGACCCTTTTTATAAGATCAATTTTGGTTTGATGTAAATCTTCTTTTGTTGCAAGATTTGATTTTGCCGAATCTACTTTTCGTTGCACAGTTTCATCTAAAACCTGCATGAAGGTTTCGGCTTCTTTTTCACCCAACTTCTCTCTCAAAATATCATAAAATTTTATTTCCGAAGAAACCAACTCTTCTTCCGTACTTTGAAAGCACAAATTTTCATTCAGTTCTTCCAAATACTCTCTGAACATTTTACGTACTTCATCCAAACCATTTTCATCTTCAATTTTTTCTAACCTTATCATCGCTTACATTTACAAACACAAAACTAAAAGCCTGCAATCATTAACTTTAAAAAAAATTTCCTGCATGAAATGCTTACTTGCTATTCTTCTTTTGCCCATTATTGGTTACAGCCAAAATACGGCGGATATTATTATACGTAACGGAAAAGTTATTAATGGCACCGGCAACTCGTGGTACTATGCAGATGTAGCTATAAAAGACGGTAAAATTTTAAAGATAGGAAAGCTAACCAACGAGCATGCTCCAAAAGAATTAGATGCTACTGGCTTAATTGTTGCCCCTGGCTTTATTGACGTGCATACCCATATTGAAGGCGAGGAAGCACAAAACCCGCTTGCAACAAATTTTTTAATGGATGGAGTTACTACTGTTGTTACCGGAAATTGCGGCTCATCGAGGGTTGACATTGGAAAATATTTTACCATGCTCGACAGTCTTAAACTATCAATTAATGTAGCATCGCTGATCGGACATAATAATGTAAGAAGATCCGTTATGGGAACAGCAAACCGACAGCCAACAACAGATGAATTAAACCAAATGAAAGCGCTTGTAGAACAGGCTATGAAGGATGGCGCTGTTGGTCTTTCTACAGGCTTAATTTATATACCGGGCACTTATACAAAAACAGAAGAAATTGTTGAGTTGGCCAAGGTGGCTTCAAAGTACAATGGCCTTTATGCCTCGCACATGCGCAACGAAGGCGACAGCGTGGTGCAGGCAATACAGGAAGCATTACGCGTAGGCAGAGAAGCAAATCTCCCGGTTGAGATCTCTCACTTTAAACTTAGCGGCCAGCAAAACTGGGGAAGATCGAAAGAAACATTGCCCCTGGTAATTAATGCGCGAAACGAAGGGCTTGATGTAACCATAGATCAGTATCCTTACACTGCCAGCAGCACAAATTTAGGCACGCTGTTACCAGACGAGGTTTTGGCAGACGGACAGGATTCTATTAATGCCAGGTTACAAAACCCTGCAACAAGAGAGTATGTAAAAAATGCAATGATCAGGAGCTTAAAGAAAAGAGGACTTAAACATTTTAGTTACCCGGTGATAGCTGAATTTAAAGCAGATACTACATTAAATGGAAAGAGCATTGAGCAGGCAAATCTTGCAAAAGGCCATAAGCATAATTTAAAAGATGAGGCCGAAACAATAGTTGAAATGATGGAGCAGGGCGGGGCAGGCATGGTGTTTCATGGCATGAGCGAGGATGATGTAAAAGATATTATGCGCTACCCTTACAACATGTTTGCATCAGATGCCAGCATACGCATTTTTAACGAAGGTGTACCACACCCGCGTGGTTATGGAACCAATGCACGGGTGCTTGCAAAATATGTGCGCGATGAAAAAGTGATTGGCCTTGAAGAAGCCATCCGGAGAATGACATCCCTGCCGGCACAAAAATTTCAACTTAAAGATCGCGGATTACTAAAGGAAGGCTACGCCGCAGATATTGTTGTATTCGACGAAAATAAAGTGCAGGACCTCTCCACTTACGAAAAGCCACACCAATACTCAACCGGCTTTAAATATGTGCTGGTAAACGGTGAAATTACCATTGATAACGGCATACACAATGGTACAAGAAAAGGAATGACTTTGCGGCTTAATAATTACTTATAAAAGTAGTTGCAGGCACAGCCCACCCTTCCTCTATTTCTTCTTTCAGTTTTTTTATTATATCCTCTAAGCCTTCGTACCAGTCGAAATGAGGACTGCTTTTATCGCAACCTCCTGCTTCAATTATACATTGCGTGTCTTTCCAAACTTTGCCACAATTTGGGCATCTTGCGCCGGTGCTAAAAGTATCCCACACGTTACCGCAGGTACATTGCCAGTAGGGCTTACCATCAGGTTCCCATTTACATTTAGGGCAGCAGATATGTATATTATCCATGCTGTAAAATTAATGTAAGTTTCAAATGTTTTAAAAATGATTATCGAAGTATCATACATCATGAATATTATAAGAACCTTTTCAATAATCATTGGTAAGAAGATAAAACTAATGTCTCTTACTATTAATACGCTATATATAAACATCTTAAGTTACACTATGAAACATTTAAAAGCGCAGCTATATTTTGGTCTCACAACCCTGGCAGTCGTAATTGCAGGTTTTTCTTTGAATGCGCAAAAGAATTTACCAATGTCGGTATATCATATTTATGCCGGTAGTACACATGCACACACAGCTTATACCTGGTCTCACGGATCGCAATATGATGATGCAAAAGAGGGAGGTATATTGATCGATTCGCAAAATGTTGCTCATCCAAAAAACAGAACGCCAAAAGCTGACTGGCAAAAATACCAGGGCTTTCCTCCAGATCATTATGCTGCAGCTAAAGCAAACGGTTATGATTTTTATGTCACCACCGATCATTCGCAGGAAGCTGCCTTTCATCCTACCAATCCAATTAACGAAGCATGGTTAGCTACATAAGGCTGCCAGCGAAGCAAGCAATAGTAATTTTGTTGCAATGGTTGGATTTGAATATTCTGAAAATAACGGCCCCGGCGGTAAAGGACATATTAATGTAATCAACAGTGCATCGTACTTGAATGCGCTTGAAACAGGAATTGATCTTTCCTATCTCTATAAGTGGCTTGATACAGTTAGGTCTGACGGCAATGGTCCTGTTGTTGCTACTTTCAATCATCCTGGTGCTGCACAATATAATAACTGGACCGACCGTGATCCTAAAGTAACAGACATCATCACCATGCTTGAAGTTATCAATTCAAACAAAAATATTCACTATGAAGGTTTTTTAAAAGCTCTTGATGCAGGGTGGAGGGTTTCTCCTGTAGCAGGGAACGACAACCATGGTCTTAATGGAATTAAAGCACAAACTTCCCGCACTTTTGTTTTGGCAACAAGTAAAACGAAGGCTGCTATATTAGATGCAATGAAAAACAGGCGAACTTATGCATCGCTTGATCAAAACATTCAATGCAGATACAGCGTTAATGGTAAGATTATGGGATCAACACTTAATGATGCCAAAGAATTTAAATTTGACATCAGCATCAGCGATTCCGATACAAATAACCCTAAAGATAAAATTACAAAAATTGATATTGTAAAGGACGGTGGTGAAGTGGTTCAAACCTACAATCCCACGCCGGCTTATTCTGTTAAGTGGAGCCCCACTATTACCGATGCGAATAACAAATATTTTTTTGTAAGAGTTTGGAATACCGGCGGTGGAGATGCTCCCGGCGCTGATCCTTCAAAACCTGTTGCATGGCTGGCACCTGTTTGGACGGGGAGGTAAAATAATAAAACTTAATTTGAAAAGGGGTTTAAATATCTATAAACGGAGAAGAAGTAAATAGCTATCTCTTTTAGAGATGCTATTAAGAGCTATTACTAAGGAACGGAAGCTTAGAGTAATTATCTTTTCCCTTGCAAATCCTTCTTTTGACCATACTTTCCTATAATAAATACAGAAGCTAACGCTACCAAATCAACCACTCCTAAAACGCCTCCAGCTACTTCATGTCCTAAATAAATAAGAGAAAATGAAGCTATTAAAACTAAAATAACAATAATGAGAGCATAATTTTGACCTCTACCACTTTGATTAAGCTCTCTATTAACTACAATTTTCTCCATATCCATTCGATGGTCAGATTGCTTTTCGGCCATTCTTAATATCCTTTCTGCTCCATCTGGAATAATGTCGTTGTAGCCTGCTAAAATATCGGGAGGAGGCATTGGACCGGTCCAAGTCCTTTTAACTTGAATTAAAGCCTTAACAACAATTTGCTGTTCATTGGGAGCAAGCTTCTTTAATATCGGCTTAACTTCTTCAGGAATTATAATTTCCGGTTCAGCAACATCTATCTTTTTTAACTCTTTATTTGGTAGATTTTTGCTATCCTTATGCTTTTGATTACTGTCTGTCACATTTATAGTTTTTCATCAACCAGACTTTCCTTTGGATTTAATTTTACCGTTTCCTCTAAATCCACGCCTATAACACCCCAGTCACTTTCAATAGCTTTATAGTCTGCTTCTTCTGCTGACAAAGAGTAGTTAAACTGAAAGTAATTGCCGGCAAGATTAAATACACTACCTGCGCCAATTAAAGAGTTGGTGCGAGGAAACAAATAATCGGTTGTATAATATTTCTTAGACATGGTTTTCTTAAAGTTAATCAGTTTCTATTAGAGGATTGGATTTTCTCTTTTAAATAAGCAAAATTCCTACCTGAATTAACAAATAAATTGAAGAAGAATTGTATTTAGTTGTTAGAGCATTGACTAACATTTAAAATGAAATTAATATTTTTTAATTGATTTGCAAAGTTAATTACTATTAATTCTACCTAATTGAAAAAGATAAATTGGGTTAAGTATGTCGTTACCAAAAAATAAAAATTCATTAATACTATTTGCATCTATCAATCTCTCACTGGTCTTTTTGAAAATCGTTTACTCAGCTTTACAAATATCCAAACGATCAATGCAATCAGCAACATTGCTATTATAACGGGAATAAAAAAACTTAGTGCAGTGATTGAAATTGCCGCAGCATTTTCAGTTGTAGCTACTACTGCATTGCCTGTTCCCAAAGTAGCCTTGCTACTAAACAACCGAAGCAATCCTGTGCCCATCTGAATAGTACCTGCCATTGAACCACCTGCTAATAAACCTATTCCCCAGCGCACTAAAGGCTCCTGGTGATCAATAGGCAAAATAGATGAAGCCAGTACTGTACCGGCGGCAACCGAAAGCGGGGTGGCTATTGTATCGAGCAAATTGTCAACAAATGGAATGTAATATGCCCCAACCTCGGCAATAGCCGCAGTACCAAAGCAGGCAATAGCCGGCCAACTGCTAAGCCACTGCATATCGGCCGGTAAAGAAATAATATTAAAATGCCCGGCAAGTGCACCTGCAAGCATAGGTATAAAAACTCTAAAGCCAGCACAGGCGCTTAATGCAATGCCCAAAGCTATATTTGTCAGGATGCTGTAATCCATTATATGAAATTACAGTTTAGTTATTAAAACTTTGAAGGGAGAATTTAAAGCTTAACAGAAGAGAACTGAAGCAATATAAAAGGTAATGCGAGAGGGAGAGATAGTTAATTGCTACCCATAATGAAAATTGCTCTATTATAAATTCACGTTACAAATCTTTAGCAGCAATTTTTTTTATGTTGCCTTGCTTGTCGCTTACAATCAGGTAGCCGTTATTTTTCTTTTCTTCGGCAATAAGTTTTTCAGACACTTTTTTTAGAGCGGCTTCAATTGCTTCACCTTCTTCAATAAACTTTTTTGAGAACCCTATATTTTCTTTAGCTTTTCCCATACCTCAAAATTAATAATTTTTATTGCTCCTTCCCGTTTCACCCGCAGCAATTATTTGCGGAGAAGCTTTTACATTTTCATATATCCGCCATCTGTCAACAATTTCAATAAATTCAAAAAAATTTCTTATGCCTAAAACATATCTTCTCTCAATTACCTCTCGGGGAATATTATGGCCACCTTTGCTAACTCTTTGAGCTACTCTTTGCTTTGCCATTTCTGGTGAGGGTAAATAAAAAAAGGTCAATACAACTTCATATCCCATCATCTGCGCTTTCTTTACAAGCTGCAAATAGCTTCTTGTTGCCAGAGTAGTTTCTATGCAGAAGGTAGCTTTTCTCTCTAACATTTCTTCAATTTGTTGTAACATTATCCGGCCTGCTTTTAATGCTGCTGCTTCCACATTTGAAGGATTAAGCTGCGCAGCAATTTCATCTGCATTCAAAAAAATATCAGTATGAAAAACTTCCGGTAGTAAGGTTTTAGCTGCGGTTGTTTTTCCCGCCCCGTTTGGCCCTGCTATAATATAAAGTGTTGGCATTAATAATTTATAAGTTTTTGAATATACCCATCTAACCTTGCTTTGGCCATAAAGTTGTTTTCTAATTCTATATTAAAAGGAACAGGTGTATCAAGAGATGCGCAACGCATTACAGGCGCATCTAAATGTTCAAAACAATGCTCGCTTATCCATGCGCTTATTTCTCCGCCAATGCCACCTGTTAATGTGTCTTCATGTAAGATCAATACTTTGCCTGTTCTTATTACCGACGTTTCTATTGCATTATGATCTAAGGGTAATAAAGTGCGAAGGTCAAGTATATCAAAAGATATTTCAGGATGTTGCTGAGCATACTCTATAGACCAGTGAACAGCGGCGCCATAAGTGATAATGCTTATATCGGTGCCTTCGCTCACCTGTCTAGCTTTGCCAATTTCAACTTCATAATACTCTTTTGAAACAATACTTGTTATGCTTCGGTATAAAGCCTTATGTTCAAAATACATTACAGGGTTGGGATCGTTGATAGCAGCAATCAACAAACCCTTAGCATCTTCAGGGGTTGAAGGATACACTACTTTTAAACCTGGAGTATGCACAAACCATGCTTCGTTGCTTTGACTATGAAACGGGCCTGCTCCTACGCTTCCGCCTGTTGGCATACGAATAACCACATCAGCATTTTGCCCCCAACGGTAATGAATTTTAGCAAGGTTGTTTACAATTTGAGTAAAGCCTGCCGTAACAAAATCTGCAAACTGCATTTCCATTACACTTTTAAACCCTTCCAGGCTTAAACCTAATGCTGTACCCACAATAGCGCTTTCACATAATGGCGTGTTGCGTACTCTATCCTTTCCAAACTGCTGCACAAAGCCTTCGGTTATTTTAAATGCCCCGCCATATTCTGCAATGTCCTGCCCCATTAAAATAAGGTTAGGATGTTGCTGCATGGATTGATAAAGGGCTTCTTTAATAGCATCAACAAACCTCACCCTTCCATAGGAGTCCTTAGTGACCTGCCCCTCTACCGGACGGGAGAGGGGGGAAGAAATTTTAAATGATTGAGGCAGGGTGGATGAAAGATTAGTATTTGATTTTTCTGTTAACACTTGACCATTCACTATTGCCCCTTCACCATTTTCAATTGACCATTCACTACTATCTATTGCCGACTCACCACCCGCCATTGTCCCTTCACCATTGGCCATTGACCTTTCCTCATATACATCTGCTAACTCTTCTCCACTGTCTGCATGCATTGCTGATCCTTTACCAGCAAGCTTCAATTCTGCTTCTATATAACTTTTAATGCCGCTTTTAATTTCTTCAGCGCTACTGTTTGTAAGCACTTTTTCATTAAGTAAAAATGCTTCGTAGTTACTAATCGGATCTTTTAGCAACCACTCGTCAAATAATTCTTTAGGTACATACTTAGTTCCGCTGGCTTCTTCATGACCTCTCATTCTAAAAGTCATGCATTCTATTAAATAGGGCTTTTGGTTTGTTATGCAATACTCACGAACACCTTTTATTGTATCATATACTTCCAAAATATTATTTCCATCTATTCTAACGCCTTCCATTCCATAACCTTTGGCTTTATCAACCAACCTTTGGCAGCGGTATTGTTCACTCGCAGGTGTGCTTAAACCATATCCATTATTTTCAATAATAAAAATTACCGGAAGATCCCAAACAGCAGCAACATTTAACGCTTCATGAAAGTCGCCTTCACTGGTTCCGCCATCGCCGGTAAAAGCCAGCGATACTTTGTTTTGCTTTTGTAATTTGTATGCTAAAGCAACGCCATCGGCAATAGCTAACTGCGGACCAAGATGAGAGATCATCCCGCAGATATAATGCGCTTTGCTTCCAAAGTGAAAGCTTCTTTCCCTGCCTTTACTATAGCCCTCTTTATTGCCCTGCCACTGCATGAACAATTTATGTAAAGGCATATTTCGGCACGTGAAAACACCGAGGTTTCGGTGTAAAGGCATTATCCATTCGCCGTGCAGTAATGCAAGTGTTGCGCCTACCGAAATTGCTTCCTGGCCGATGCCGCTGAACCATTTGCTTATTTTTCCCTGCCGCAACAGCAGCAGCATTTTTTCTTCGATAAGCCGGGGGAGCAACAGGTTTTTGTACAGGTGAATAAGTTGTTCGTCGGTGAGGAGCTTGCGGTAAAAATGCATGTTGTTATTCTATTAATCTTTATCGCCTATCAGCATAGAAAGAATTGAACTAACCACCGAAACAATTAAACTAAATAAGAGTGCCGACCACCAGCTATCAACTTCAAAACCGCTGACAAGATTAGCTGCCCATTTTATAATAAGAATATTGATGACCAATAAAAACAAGCCGAGCGTAAGCAGTGTAATGGGCAGTGTAAGAATAACAAGTATTGGCTTGATGAATGTATTAAGCAATGCAAGCACTAACGCTACAATTATGGTGGTTGTTACATCTGTTATAACTACGCCCGGTAAAAGATAAGCAGCCAGGTAAACTGCTACAGCAGTAATAAGTATTTTAACAATAAAGCCCATAGAAGTTGATTTTTACACAAATGTAAACTTCTTTTCAGGCAACCAAAAGAGACTTAAACAGGAAAGATGTTAATCAAGTGCTGCGCGAAATGAGCGCTTATCTATAGTTGTAAGTGATTACCTGAAAAAATCCAAAACAAGGTCTTCTCTATGCCGGTTGCAGGGGTAGTCCAAACCTTTGGCAGGATAATTTAAAGTAGATAAAGTTTTATTGGGCAGATATGAGTTATGTAAAAACGTTACTTCAATAACTTCCGGAATATTTTTTCCATTTAATGGAAAAGTGCCTCCATTATTATTGCCATGAATATGAATCAAGCTATGTGTAGGCTTTAGCTTTTCGATTATTTTACTTATTTTTTCAATATTATCCTTCAGGTAATGAAATTCAAGAAGCAATTGAACAACGTTATCCAAACTATCGTAAAAATTATCCTTTGTAAGTATATCATATTCTCCACCTTCTATATCTATTTTTAATAGCGTTTTTTTATTTTTTAAATTATACTTTTCAAAATGATAATTCAGGGTTTTATAAAAATCAGAATTCTTATCTGATAATCCTTCTTCTATAAAATTTATTTTGTATTTTTTTAAACTATTTTCTTGTGTTAACCATATTAAAAGCTTTATTACCTGCTTAAAAGTTTCAAAATATTTACCCTGCTTAATTTTTTCTATAAAAAATTCAGGTTTTTTCATGGTTGGATCGAATGCATAAATTTCCGAATTGGTTAATTTATTAAAAGATTTCTCAAATTCAACATTGTAACCTACGCCATAATTTACAAGGCATTCAACTTGTTGTAAAGATGGATAATGAATTATATAGCCACCATCATTTTTATTTCCTATTCTTTTTAAACCTTCTACTTTATATGGGTTAAAAGCTTTTAAATCTGCCATTTGCCTTTATACTTTTATGAAAAGCAAAATAACAAAAATTATTTTAAAGAGCCATTCGCCCCGGGCAAACGCCTCAGGGCAAATGCCTGCTGGTTTGAGTGTTTCTTCTCTTCTTATTGCATTTAAACAACAACCAGTTCATAGAACGCTTCTGGGTTCAGGTATTTTTCTGCAAGCTGTTTAAGTTCTTCGGCCGTTACGGTTTTAATAGTATTGATGGCATTATAAAAGTAAGCATCGGTAAGACCGTTTAAAATGTAATTCTTCCATCGGGCAATTATTTGAAAAGGACCATCCAGGTCGCCAAGAATACTGCCCATCATATAATTTCTAACTAAGGTCAGTTCTTCTTCATCCACCAGTTCTTCTCTTAGTGCTTTCATTTCTTTATACACCTCGCGAATAGTAGCCTCGCAAACATCCCGGCCTGCTTCTGTGCTTACCAACCAGGCACTTTGTTGAACATGATTTTGAAAGTAGCTGTGAATGCCGTAAGTATAACCTTTGTCTTCGCGAATATTGCTCATTAACCTTGAGCCGAAAAAACCACCAAAAACATTATTCAACACCTGTGCTTTTGTAAAGTCGGGATGACGGCGGTTAGGGAAAGGGCGCGCAATTCTTATCGCTCCCTGCACTCCGTTCTCATCGTTAATAATACTATGTTTCCGCTCCTGTGCATACGTTGCCGGATGATGCTTTTCAGAGAGCTGAAGTTTGTTTAAAGGCAGGTGCCCAAAAGTGTTGTTTAACTGTTGAAGTAAATTTGCGGGTAATTTTCCTGCAACAAATATCAGGCATTGGCCGTTGCGATAATACTGGTTGTAAAATTCTATAATTTGTTCGCGCTGCAATGCGTTGAAATCTTCAATAGAGGTGTATCGCCCGTAGGGATGATTAAAACCATACAGGTATTCATCAATAAAACGGTTGGCTACAAAATCACATTTTTGCAAACTCACTTTAAGCCTTTGTATTTGATTCTGCTTGTATATGGCAAGTTCCTCTTTAGCAAAAACAGAATCAGTTATTAACTCCTCCACAACAGGCAGCACGTTTTGGAGATGCTTATTAAGGCAATGCAGGGTAATATTGGCAGTTTCGTTAAAGCATTTGCGGTTTAGGTAAGCACCATAATATTCGAAGTGTTCATTTATTTCAAAAGCCGATCTTTTTGAAGTTCCGTTTTTAAGTAAATGATTGGCAGTGCCTGCAATTATATTTTTGTCTTCGTACCAGTTGCCGGCATAAAAAACCAATTCGATTAACGTTACTTCCTGCGCACCTGCGTTAATGGTGTAAACAGGTACGCCGTTATCTAAAGTAAAATATTCGTATGGCTGCAGTTTAAGATCAAGTTCGATGGGGTCTTTTATTGGGGGAGCGATTGTTCTGTTTAGCATATAATCTTGTAGCCGTTAATATTTTTTTTAATGAATTGCTGATATTTACTTTAGCCATTTTTGAAGCTTCTGCTTTGCTTCTTCAATTAAAAATTCCTGTCCCTCCTCAATATCTTTTGTACCCTTTTCCACTTTGTCTAATAACAAAATGCGCTCAAGAAGAATGTCAATGTGGTCAAACTTTTCTTCGGGCATTGCTTCTATAAAAGCAATTAATTTTTCTTTCGTTAACATTGTTATCTGATATTTTATTCTTCAAAATATGGTTGTAGCCCAGGATTATTTTCAATTAAGCGTGAGCTGTGATAAATGGATATAATTTCAATATCTGGTTCAAGTACCCGGTAAAATATCCTATATTTATATACAATGATTTGCCTGATACTATTTTTAGATGTCTTAATTATCTCTCTCCCAATTCCAGGATATTTTATTAATTTTCTACACTCATCTTTAATAGTTCTTATAACATTTTTTGCATTTAAAGGCGAGTCCTTTCTTATATACTTATAAATTGAACTTAGATCGTTCGTTGCTATAGGAGAGAAAATTAATCGTCCCATGTTTCCATTTCTTTTTCTAACTCTTCAAGGGTAATTCCTTCACCTCTGTCCAGTTGTTCAATACCAATATAAATCTTTTCAAGCATTATTAATCTTTCAATCAAGATGTCAATATCTTCAAACTTATCTTCCGGCATGTTCTTAATGCTTTCGATAACCTGTTCTTTCGTTAACATAAACTCATTTTTCTTAAAGTTACAAATTAATTTTTACTGAAGTAATGCATTGTACTGCTGTTTGCTTCATCAAAAATTTCGTTAGCTGCTTCTTTTATATCTTCTATCGTTACTTGTTGGTATCGGTTAAGCTCAGTATTCATCATTTCTGCATCGCCTAATAATTCATACGTGGCAAGACTGTTTGTACGATTCATGATTGTCATATCTTCAAAAGCTATCATGCTTTCGGTTTTGTTCTTTACCTTTTGCAGTTCTGCTTCGCTCACCAAATCGCTTTTCATTTTTTCCACTTCTTCCTGCACTGCTTTTTCGGCATCTATCATCTTTACGCCTTTCACTAATTTGCCATCAATGGTAAGCAAGCCTGCATCAGTGCTGCCCATGTGGTAACAATCTACCTGGCTGAACAATTGTTTTTCTTTAACTAATGCCTGGTATAACCGTGAAGATCCGCCGCCGCTTAAAATATCGCCGATAAGATCGGCAGTATAGTAACCATCACTTAAGCGGGAAGCAATGTGCCAGTTTTTATAAAAGGCATCTAAAGGAACATCTGCCTGCACTTCAAGCAATCGGGCTTCGGTTTGCTTAGGTTCCTGCGGAAGATTTCTGTTGTACTTAACACCAGCTTCAAGCGGGCCAAACCATTTTTCTGCAAGACGCTTTACCTGTTCAACACTCACATGACCCGACACTACCAATATTGCATTTACCGGGCGGTAATGTTTAAAGAAAAACTGCTTAACATCGCTTAAAGTGGCATTCTCTACATGACTTAATTCTTTCCCTATCGTCATCCACCTGTACGGATGCACTTTGTATGCAAGCTCGCGCATCTTATGCCATACATCTCCGTAAGGTTTATTGATATAATGCTCTTTAAACTCTTCGCAAACCACCTTACGTTGCACATCCAAACTCTTTTTGTTGAAAGCAAGACTTAACATGCGGTCGCTTTCGAGCCAGAAAGCAGTCTCCAAATTTTCGGCCGGAAGCTGAACATAATAATTGGTAAGGTCGTTGGTTGTATAAGCGTTGTTCTCTCCGCCCGCAATCTGTAAAGCATCATCGTACTCAGGAATATTGATGCTTCCCCCAAACATAAGATGCTCAAACAAATGTGCAAACCCGGTTTTATTTGGGTCTTCATCCCGTGCGCCTACATCGTACATTACATTTACAACTGCTAAGGGGGTGCTATGATCTTCGTGAACAATAACCCGCAAACCATTATCTAAAACAAAGCGTTTGTATTGAATCATACTAAAATAAAAAGAGGTGCAAATTAGGCGATTTTAAAGAAAGGTGAAACGTCAAAAAAAGTGAAACGTGAACACTTTCGATTTTCGATTTTTTAAATTTTCGGGTTTCATCTTTCTCGCCTCATCCCTGACTGTGCCATTTTAATCTGCATAACAGTAGCTATGCTTGTTGCTCTTTCTTTTGCTAAAAACGCTCTCTCGCCTTCAAACAGTTCATCCACCGTTGCTTTAAAATATCGTAGCCACGTATCAAAATGATGCTTTTGCAAAGGTGATTGGCGGTGAAGTATGATATGTAGCTGAATAGCGTTCTTTCGGTAAGTATTCGATTGAAACAGAACAATATCCCAAAAATTGACTAATAACAGGAAAGTGATGGTTTAATCAATCTTAGCAACATCTGTAAACAAATATGAAATGGAAGGATCAGCCGGCAACTAATTATAAAACGATACCACAAGTTGATGTATATCTTCTCCTGTTTCAATGTCTTTTTTCTTTATCGCGTTTTATCTTTTGCAAATTTCTAATGTTATATTAAATGCCAACGAATTTTTTATGTGAAAACACAGTTTTACGTACTTTTTTAAATTGTACGTATATTTGATAAAAATATTTTTTATGGCCACTAAACTCACCCTCAGCATTGATGAAGAAGTGATAAAAAAAGCCAAACAGTTAAGCCGCCGCCAGGGCAAAAGCATTAGCAAAATCGTGGAGGATTACCTTAAAAACATAAGTGGAAAAGAAGTCCATGAAGAAACGCTGGTAAGCCAAATAAATAAAATTATGGAGCCTCACCGAAGCAAACTAAAATTACCTGCAGATGTTGATTATAAGGAGATAATACGACAGGGGCGATACGAGGATTACATGAATAAAACTAAAAATAAATATTGAAAAATATTGTTTTTGCTGACACCAATGTTTTCCTGGATGCTATTTTACAACGTTCACCTGCAGGTGAAGATTGCGGGGAAATATTAGAAATGGCTTATGCGGGAGACATTAAAATATATACATCCCTTTCCTGTCTATTGAATGTGATCTATTTTCTGCAAAAAGCAGACATACCCTCTCAAGCCATTATTGAAATGATGGAGCAATTACTGAAAGTAATTTCATTATCCTCTCCTGATGAAAAAAATTTTTCCACTGCGCTTCACGCCGGCTTTTCTGATCTTGAAGATGCAGTGCAATACCACACAGCACTTCATGTAAAAGGGATGGACTATTTTATTACCTCCAACCTGAAGGATTTTAAGAAAGCAACTTCGCAATTGCCCGTGCTTACACCGAAGCAATTTATGAAAAAGTACAACGGTTAATTTATGTACTTCAATTGACTTTGTTTAATACATTTTCGATTCGCTGTTTTAATGTTTCATAATCTGTAAATCCCCGCGCTACCATGTGAAATTTCAACTGGCCTGTTTGAACAAATACTGTTGGGTAGCCATTAACCTTTAGTTGCTTAACCAGCGAAAACTCATAGTAAGCTTTCTGTTTGTATTCATCGCTGTGTAGCCGCTCATAAAATATTTCAGATCTTATACTGTACTTTTCCAGCAAGTGCCTGTAGGCCTCGTTATCAGTAAGATCGCGGCCTTCGTAATTTAAAGCGTATTGTAAATCTGCTGCAAATTCTACTACCCTTCCAGGGTAAAACTCTTTAAAGATGCACATGGCAATTGCAGGTTTTTCTGAATTAGGATACCAGTCGCTTTCTTCATAATTAAATATATGCCATAGAAAATCGGGGCCAAACTTTATGCCTGTAGTTTCTTCAACTGTTTTATAAGCTTTTTGAATATAGGGAGCAATGCCACTAATATGCGTGGGCTTTTCAGGCAATATCATTCCACCGGAAAGCACATCTGTATCTACCTTGTTTTTAAATTCTTCTGTAATCTTTTTTACCACGGGGCTAAAGCCATAGCACCAGCCACAGTAAGCATCGTAACAATAAATTAATAAGGGGTTCATGAAGGCAAAGGTAAATCCAACCCCTAAAAGGGAAGTAAGAATGTGGGTTTGACTACAAAAGGTTTAAAGACTGCTTAACCACCTCTGATTGATGAACAAGTTCATCAATCGGTCCCCGCCTTAAAAAGGCGGGGAAATTTTGAGAATTCTTCGAGGTATTTGTTGACGTATTGGTCTTTGATTTTTAGCTTGTATTGCATAATGAAGCGTGGATGCGGTAGCGGAACGATTTTATTAAAAAGAGGGTGTTCAGTATTTAGCTTTGAGAGGTATTTAAAGTTATCGCCCTCACCTAAACAGAAAGCAACAGAGGTATGTAATCCCCATACTAATTGGTTTTTAAAGCAATCAACTGTAAAAGGTTTTATGCTATTTATTAATTTTTTGTCGTCATAATAATTCAGGTTCCTGCCATGCTTTGTAAAGCCAAGCGGACTTACGGCGGTTATATAAAACTTCGAGTAAAACTTTTCAACTCCGCCAAAAGCATTAATTACATCATATACAAACAAAGAAGATAGTTCCTGCCTTATAGGCCAGTTATTTTCGATATTACATTCGCTCTTTAAACGAATAGGATCAGTGAAGGGAACACCTGTAACACCACCGCCGAACCTGCCGGGATTAATGCCAATAATGCAATAGCGCGGAATGTTATCGTTGTAATACTTCTGATAAAATTGGCGTGCAACCCGCTTGGTTTCTTCGTCAGTAAAAGGGTTCATTACTTCAACATCTGCAGGTAAATCAACCGGTATTGTAAGATTGAAAAGGAAGTCTAATATTTTATCTGATAACATACCCTCACCCGGCCTCTCCCTGCAAGGGAGAGGAGTTTTTTAATTTTTGTTTTATTATATGCCGTCCTACTCTCTGCTCCCCTTTAGGGGCTGGGGGTTTAATGCGCCTCTAACCAGTTTATACCCACTCCAATTTCCGCATCAGCCGGAACATCATTAGGTAAAGGCAAGGCCGTTTGCATACATTCGATTATAATTGGTTTTATAGCTTCCACCTCATCTACACATGCATCAAATACCAATTCATCATGCACCTGCAATATCATTTTTGATTTGAAATTCCGTTGTTTAAATTCCTTATCAATTTTTATCATGGCAAGCTTTATCATATCTGCAGCAGTTCCCTGGATGGGCATGTTAATAGCGTTACGTTCGGCATAACCACGAACGGTAAAGTTAGCGCTGTTAATGTCTTTTAACCATCGCTTGCGGCCTAATAATGTTTCTACATAACCGTTTTGTTGGGCGAACTTCATCTGCCTGTCCATGTACTGTTGTATGTTTACAAACTGCTTTTTATAGTTTTCAATAATCTCTCTTGCTTCGCCTCTGCTGATCTTTAAATTTTCTGAAAGACCAAACGCACCCTGGCCATAAATGATCCCGAAGTTTACGCTCTTGGCTTTGTAACGCATTTCTTTGGTTACTTCGTTTTCATCTATATTATACACTTTTGCTGCGGTGGCAGTATGAATATCTTTCTTAAGCTTGAAAGCTTCGCACATGTTAGGGTCGCCGCTGATGGCTGCAACAATTCGCAGTTCAATTTGAGAGTAATCTGCGCTTACAATTACATGATCTCCATCCCGGGGCACAAAGGCTTTCCGTATCTCTCTTCCCCTGTCTGTTCGTACCGGAATATTTTGAAGGTTGGGATTATTGCTGCTTAAACGCCCGGTAACGGCAACCGCCTGGTTATAACAGGTATGCACCCGGCCTGTTTTACGATTGATCATTAAAGGCAGTGCATCTATGTAAGTACTCTTTAATTTTGTAAGTTCGCGAAAGGCAATAATATCGGCTACAACCGGATTATTAGTAGCTAACTTTTGCAAAACATCTTCGCCCGTGGCATACTGGCCGCTCTTTGTTTTCTTTGCTTTTGGGTCAATCTTCATGTGATCGAACAATATCTCTCCCAACTGTTTTGGTGATCCAAGATTGAACTTAAGGCCGCAGCAATCAAACACTCTTTGCTCAGCAGCTTTTGCTTCTGCATCTAACTGTTCAGAATATTCTTTTAAAAAGTTAACATCAATCTTCACGCCTTCATATTCCATATCGAGCAATACTTTTACCAAAGGTGTTTCCACTTCGTTAAAAACTTTTTCTACAGTCCGTTTTTTTAAAAGCGGCTCAAAGGATTGCTTTAATTGTAAGGTTATGTCTGCATCTTCAACTGCGTATTCTTTTATCTTCTCCACTTCCACGTCGCGCATCGTAAGCTGGCCTTTCCCTTTTTTACCAATCAGTTGTTCAATGGGTATGGGCTCGTAACGTAAAAATTGTGCACTTAAAAAATCCATGTTTCTTCTTCCCTCCGGCTCTATTAAATAATGAGCAAGCATAGTATCAAATAGTTCTCCTTTCAACTCAACTCCATACCATTTCATCACGATCATATCGTACTTAAGATTCTGACCTACCCAGGTAATAGTTGATTTGTTGAAAAGTTGACTAAATTGATTAAGTATTTCTTTTG
>JAABUN010001870.1_pt1 | contig 41883 bp, 41 predicted proteins | sample 5559311 | NCBI WGS metagenome assembly JAABUN01 (sample SAMN10711877, study PRJNA513370) | rock metagenome | isolation source: Antarctica rocks | place: Antarctica: Victoria Land, Siegfried Peak sud
AACAATGACTTTTGCCTGTTCGATAGCCTTTTTCCAACTCCGCCCGTTGTTTGGCGGTCAATTCGATTATTTTTGTTTTACCCATCTCAACAAATAGTCTAACCTATTTCTGTTGGGGTGCTTAGTTCCAATTAACTTTCCGCTTTTATCATATGCACTAAATCTTACGGTTATAAACTTCTTACTTGCTTTTCCGCTTTTTGTGACAACCTCACAAATGACTTGAATTTCTCCCTGCTTCAATAAATATGCAGTAAAACTCTCGACTTTTAACTTGTATTTTGTTTCAGATTCTTCATCAATTTCAACAGGTATTTCCTGTTCTGAATCTTCATCTTCCAATTCTTCATTCTCGGAAAAATCAATGGAAGAATCATTATTGTCGTATTTCGCACGGTCATCGGGGTCACTTAAAACAAGATAAGCTTCATTTAGTTCTTTCATTTTTGAAATATATTCAAATAAATCATTTTCTTCATATTGATACTCTTTCGCTAGATACTTATACGCTTCATGAATTTGTTTTCTTTCAGCTGAAGATTCAATGTGGAGAATTTCATAGTATTTTTTTTCAGACATATTGTTATTTCCTTTGAGTTGCGTGATTGAAATATAGTTTACAGCAATCCAAATTAGGACACTACCAAAAATTATCACAATGTGTATCTTTTAAAACTTTGATATATCATTGCAAGTTCGCAGAAAAATAAATATAACCGAGAATTTTTTAAAGATGAAGACTTTAAAAGTCATTTATAGATATGAATATTGAAGAAGAGAAAGCGGTTGAAACAGAAAATATAAATACGTTTAATCAATTCGGGTTGAATGACGAGTTGATTAAGGCAATCAATGATGTCGGCTATGAAACGCCGTCGCCGATTCAGTTGAAGACGATTCCGCTGCTGCTCGAAGGCAGGGATATTGTCGGGCAGGCGCAGACCGGGACGGGGAAAACAGCGGCTTTCGCGCTGCCGGGTTTGCAGAAAATTGACGTGAAAAGCAGCAAGGTTCAAGTGCTGGTTTTGACACCGACGCGCGAGCTTGCCATTCAGGTTGCCGAAGCGTTTCATACTTATGCAAGGCATTTGGGGCGCGTGCGCGTTTTGCCGGTCTACGGCGGGCAATCCATTTCGCAGCAGATAAAGCATATGCGAAGCGGCGTGCAGGTAATTGTCGGAACGCCCGGGCGCGTGATGGATCATATGCGTCGGGAAACGCTCGATTTAGCCGATTTGAAAATGGTCGTCCTCGACGAAGCCGACGAGATGCTGCGAATGGGTTTTATTGATGATGTCGAATGGATTCTCGGTCATACATCCGAGCAGCGACAAACCGCTTTGTTTTCGGCGACGATGCCGCGTCAGATTCGCCGCATTGCCGAAAAATATCTGAAAAATGCCGTCAATGTTCAGATTGAGCAGAAAACGATGACCGTTCCGGCAGTCAAACAGTTTTACGTCAATGTTTCCGAAGGTCAAAAGGCTGACGCGCTGACACGGATTTTGGAAGCCGATTCAAGCACGGGCGAAGCCGTTCTGATTTTTCACCGCACAAAAATCGGCGCGGCTGATTTAACCGTTAAACTGCAAGCGCGTGGTTACGCCGCCGAAGCGATGCACGGCGATATGAACCAGAACCAGCGCGAATCGGTGATAAAAAGATTGAAAAACGGACAAGTCGAAATCGTCGTGGCGACTGATGTTGCCGCGCGCGGGCTGGATGTCGAGCAAATCGCATCGGTTATCAATTACGATATGCCGAGCGACACCGAATCCTACGTTCATCGCATCGGTCGGACGGGTCGCGCGGGGCGCGAAGGCAAAGCGATTTTATTTGTTACGCCGCGCCAGCAGCGGATGAAGCGCGACATCGAAAACTACACCAAACAGCGCATCGAACCGCTAAAATTGCCGACGCAGGCTGATGTCGCCGCGCGGCGCGTGCAGCTTCTTAAAGAACGAATTACCGACACTCTGACCAAACAGAATTTAGATCTTTATCTGTCGCTGGTCGAAGAATTAGCCGAAGAATGCAACTGCGAAGTTGCGGAAATCGCCGCCGCCGCCGCTTATCTCGCGGGCGGCGACAAGCCTCTGGAAATCAAATTAGAACCCGCGCCCGAACAACTTACGCAAACGGGCGAAGGAATGGTGCGCCTTTTCATAGACATCGGGCGCGGCAGCGGAATCAGCGTCGGCGATATTGTCGGCGCGATTGCCAACGAAGCGAATGTTCCCGGCAAAGCCATCGGCGCGATTGACGTTTACGACCGCTTCACGCTGGTTGACGTTCTCGCCGATTATGCTCATCAAGTATTGCAGCAAATGAGCGACACGCGCATCCGCAGCCAAAAAGCAAACATTCGCCCCGCCGATTCCGGCGAAATTTCTGAAGGTAAATCTGCCAATAAATCCGAACGCGATAAGCCGTTCGCCCGCAAACAATCGGATAATCGTGAAAGAAATGATAATCGAGGAAGAAGCGATAATCGAGCGCGAATAAGTGAACGTCCGAAAAGAGATGAACGTCCGAAAACAAAGTTATCTCTAAAAACGGATTCTCTGCCAAAAACAGATTTCCGTCCGAAAAAAGATGTCCGCGTAAAAACCGATACCGATTCGGGATTTGACGTTCCAAAGAAAAAAGAAACTCGCGCAAAAACAGAGATGCCCGCAAAAACAAAAACTCGTGTAAAAAAAGACAAAGGTAAAAAGAAACCGAAGTGGACAAAGGAACAGCGCGAAAACCGCAAGAAATTGTCTAAATCGTAAAAAATCAAAATTAGAAAAGGAGAAACAAAATGAGTCAAGAAGAAATTAAAGAAAATAACAGTTCGACTGAAAGCGCGGTCAATTCGCACGACGAAAATTTGAATCCTGGAGAAGTTATCAACGATTCAACCGACGAGAAAAATTCTGAAGAAATTGATAATTTACCGATTGAAAGTATCAGTTCATACGCCAGATTAGAGGAATTGCTGACCGACGAAGAAAAGGAAAACACCACCAATCCCACCGCCCAAAGCTGAGTTTCAATTCGATGTGGTTAGGTGTTTACGGTCAGTCGAAGGACGCTGCGTTTTGAGAGTCGGCAGCTAAATTGACGAACAGACGGATTTTATCTATTTTTCAAAAATATAGCTGACCTTTTTTCGCCGATACGTTATTATTTAATAAATCCTGTCAAGCAATTGTGTCGGTCGAGCCGGACAACGTATTTTCCGTCCGATTTGTTTTCGCGCAAAAGAGTTTCGGGATTGCTTTATCACCACTTTTAACCGAGCAAACTAAAAATTATCAATATGAAATCAACGAGTGTCATAACTTTACGACCGACCGTTATTTTCCTGCCGCTACTGTTGTGCGTTGTGCTTTTCGCGCTGCCGATTTCCATCGCGGCGCAGGAAGAAAAAGCGGCTGAGAAAGCCGCCGCTGAAAAGGCGAAGCAGGATGAAGCCAAGCAGCCGACCGCTGAGAAAACCCCGACCGACGCGGATAAACCAAAGCCGGACGCTTCGCCGAAACCGCTCGACCCGATGTCGTCGCCGACGTTTGCGGGATTAAGAATGCGACTCGTCGGACCCGCGTTTACGTCGGGTCGCATTTCCGCTTTTGCCGTTGACCCGAAAGAGCCGAGCCGTTATTTTGCGGCGGCGGCTTCGGGCGGCGTGTGGCGGACGGTCAACAACGGCACGACCTGGACACCGGTTTTTGACAACGAAGGTTCTTATTCAATCGGCGCGATGGTGCTTGATGCGAAAAATCCGCTCGTCGTCTGGGTCGGCACGGGCGAAAACAACAGCCAGCGCAGCGTTTCCTACGGCGACGGCGTTTATAAATCCGAAGACGGCGGCAAAAGCTGGAAGAATATGGGTTTGAAAACTTCTGAACACATCGGAAAAATCGTCATTGACCCGCGCGATTCAAATGTCGTCTATGTCGCCGCGCAAGGTCCGCTCTGGAGCGCGGGCAAAGAGCGCGGTTTGTATAAAACAATTGATGGCGGCAAAACCTGGAATCAAATCTTAAAAATCAGCGAAAACACGGGCGTCACCGACATTGCTATTGACCCGCAAAATCCCGATACAATTTACGCCGCGTCGTATCAACGCCGCCGCCACGTCTGGACACTGGTTAATGGCGGACCGGAAAGCGCGATTTATAAATCGTCTGACGCGGGCGTGACCTGGAAAAAATTAAAATCGGGTTTGCCGACAGTTGATATGGGACGCATTGGTTTGACGATTTCGCCCGCCGACAACAACGTGCTTTACGCAACCGTCGAAGCCGCCGATAAAAAGGGCGGAATTTTCCGTTCGACCGACCGCGGTGAAAGCTGGGAGCAACGCAACGAATTTGACCAGACGGCGATGTATTACTCGAAAATTGTCGCTGACCCAAAGGACGTTGACCGCGTCTACATACCGAATACTTATATGATGGTTTCAGACGACGGCGGCAGAACTGTAAGAAGACTCGGCGAAAAATCAAAGCACGTTGACAACCACGCAATGTGGATTAATCCCGACAACACGAAACATTATCTCGTCGGCTCCGACGGCGGAATTTATGAAACTTTTGACAACGGTGCTAATTGGAACTTTAAGAGTAATTTACCGATTACACAATTTTACGACGTAACGACCGACAATGCACTGCCTTTTTACAACGTCTACGGCGGAACGCAGGATAATTCCAGTGTCGGCGCGCCTTCACGCACGCGCAGTGCTTCCGGTATCACGAACGCCGATTGGTTTGTGACGCAGGGCGGCGACGGTTTTCGCACGCAGGTCGACCCGACCGACCCGAATATCGTGTATGCGGAATCGCAGCACGGCGGTCTCATCCGCTTCGACCGGCATACGGGCGAGCGCACAGGTATCGAACCGGCGACGGGACGCGACGAAGACCCTTTGCGTCTGAATTGGGACACGCCGTTTATCATCAGCCCGCACTCGCACACCAGACTTTATTACGCGGCAAACAAACTCTATCGAAGCGACGACCGCGGCGACAGTTGGCAACTCGTCAGCGGCGACATCACGCGCGGGCTTGACCGCAACAAATTGCCGGTGATGGGCAAAATTCAGAGCATCGACGCGGTTGCCAAAAACGCTTCGACGGCTTTTTACGGCAACGGCAGCGCGCTTTCCGAATCGCCGAAAAAAGAAGGACTTGTGTATGTCGGAACTGACGACGGATTGGTTCAGGTTACGGAAAACGGCGGGCAAAGCTGGCGCAAAATTGAAAAATTTCCCGGCGTTCCCGATATGACTTACGTCTCGCGTCTCACCGCTTCGCAACACGACGCGAATACGGTTTATGCCGCTTTCGACAACCATTGGAACGGAGATTTCGCGCCGTATTTTTTAAAAAGCACGGATATGGGACGCAGTTGGGTTTCGATAAAAGGCGATTTGCCCGCGAATGGTCCCGTTTTGGCGATTGCCGAAGACCATCTCAATCCGAATCTGCTTTTTGCAGGAACGGAATTCGGCGTGTTTTTCTCGATTAACGGCGGGCAGAAATGGACACAGCTAAAAGGCGGACTTCCGACGATTGCCGTGCGCGATTTGGCGATTCAGAAACGCGAGAACGATTTGGTAATTGGCACATTCGGTCGCGGCATTTACATTCTCGACAACTATGCGCCGCTCCGCACGCTCAAAGCCGAAACATTTAAAGAAGAAGGCGTGCTTTTCCCCGTTCGTGACGCGCTGATGTATATCCAATCAACGCCGCTCGGCGGGCGCGGCAAGGCTTCTCAGGGCGAATCGTTTTACACGGCTGAAAATCCGCCTTTCGGCGCGACTTTTACTTATTATTTGAAGGAATCGCTCAAAACCAAAAAGGCTCGGCGGCAGGAAACGGACAAAGCGGCTGAGAGACGAGGCACGGACGCGACGCTGCCGAGCAGCGACGATTTGCGTGCCGAAGAAGAAGAAGAATCACCTGCCGTTATCTTCAGCATCACCGATGCTTCGGGACAAATGGCGCGCCGTCTGACCGGAGCGACGACCGCCGGAATGCAGCGCGTAACCTGGGATTTGCGTTATCCGCCCGCGTCTCTCGCCCCGCCCGCGCCGCCCGATGCCGAATCAGACCCTTATTATCAATTGCCATCCGGTTCGCTCGTGATGCCCGGCAAATACAAGGTATCGTTTGCCAAGCGTGTGAACGGCGTGATGACACCGCTTTCCGCCCCGCAAGAGTTCACCGTAACGGTCGAAGGACTGGCGGCGATGTCGGCGGAAGACCGCGCCGGACTCGTCGAGTTTCAGCAAAAGGTCGGACGCTTGCAGCGTGCGGTCAGCGGCGCGTTGGAGACGGCTAACGCGCTCAAACCGCGCCTCGCGCTCATCAAACGCGCTTTGCTCGACACGCCGAACGCAGGTGACAAACTGCTCGACGACGCGGCGAACATTGACAAATGGATGAACGAAATTCTGCGCCGATTGCGCGGCGACGTGATATTGCGAAACCGCAACGAAAATACCGCGCCGTCAATCGGCGACCGCGTGTCAGCAATCGTCGGCGCGCAACGAATGTCAACCGCTCGCCCGACGCGAACGCAAATGACGCAATACACAGTCGCAGCGCAGGATTTTGAGCAGGTTTTGGCGCAGCTTCGCACACTCGTCGAAGTTGACCTCGCCAGACTCGAAAAAGAAATGGAAGCGGCGGATGCGCCATGGACACCGGGTCGCATTCCAGTCTGGAAGGAACAATAAATCATCAGCGACACGAAAATCGGCGGGCAATTTGTAACATTGCTTCCGCCGATTTTCGTGTCGGCTGCACCGCGACTTTTCTATAAAAGGATTCTTAGTAAATCGAACGGATTGCCTGCGCGAACTTTTTGATAAAGCCCACAGCGTTTTTGCCATTTGTTTATCAACCGCAACGATTAGCGACGGGGAAAGTTTTATTTACAGCGACAGCATTCGGCTTTTCAAATCTAAAACTTAAAATCCGAAGATAATCAAAAACTTCGCCGGAAGGAATGCCCGTGATTTCAATTTATCCCGGTTTCCGGCAAATGGATTTCGCAGCACTGTCGGGTTTCCGCGCGGATTTTTGGGCATCGGCAAACCGCCCGGCGGCGAGATTGCGCCGGAGGAAGAAGAATCTCTCAAAGCCTTGTTAGAACTTGCCGCAAGCTCGATTGCCAACGCGCAGGCGCACAGGGAAACACGCCGTTCCAACCGCGAACTCGACCAGAAAATTCAAGAGCTTCGCGCCCTGCTGGATTTGGTGCGCGGGCTGACTTCGACACTCGAACCTGAAGAAGTCGCGGGTCTGCTCGTGCTGACGCTTGCGGGACGCTGGGCGGTCGGCAAATATGCGCTCGCCGTTCAAAAACAAGGTCATCCGGTTGTCGAACGGCAGAAGGGAATCGCGCTTCCGTTAGTCGAAGATTTCCGGGCAATCATCAACGGATTGCCCGAAGCCATGTTGATTAAAGATTTGCCCAAAAGCGTTTTCAAAGAATCGCTCGTCGGACAAAAAGCCGAATTGCTTTTTCCTCTTCGCTCGTCCGAATCAACCAACGGTTTTCTGGTTTTCGGCTCGCGTCTCGGAAAACTCGCTTACACGGAATCTGATTTGGAATTCGGCGCGGGACTCGTCGCGCAGGCGGGCGTGGCGTTTGAAAATTCGTGGTATGTCCGCGAAACGATTGAACGCAAAAAGATGGAGCAGGAACTAATCCTCGCGGCGAGTATTCAGGAAGGTCTTTTTCCCGAATTTCTGCCGACAATTGCGGGTTACGAAATGTCGGCGCGAAACCGTCCGGCGTTGCAGTACGGCGGCGATTATTACGATGTTTTGCCCGTTGAAAACGGTGCGGATAATGCAAAATCTTTTCTGCTGTGCGTCGCCGATGTTTCGGGCAAAGGTTTGCCCGCGTCACTTTTGATGAGCAATATGTAGGCGACTTTGCGAGCTTTGCTCGGTCGCGTGCCGACGCTGGTCGAACTCGCTTCGCGCACCAATGAATTGCTGCACGCGACGACTCCTTCAAACAAATTCGTGACAGCCGTTTTGCTCGAACTCGAACCAAAGACCGGATTTGTCAAATACGTTAATGCCGGACACGGCGATTGTCTGTTGTTGCGACACTAAAGCGGCGAAGCCGAACGGCTCGAAGCGACGGGTTTGCCTTTGGGGATAATGCCGCCGGAGATGCTCGAAATGCTCGGCAAAAATTATGAAGAACGCATCCTTCAACTGAAATCGGGCGATTTGCTCGCGCTTTATTCGGACGGCGTAACTGAAGCCTACGACGAAGACGAAAATGAATTTGGCGACGAGCGACTGCTCGCGTGCCTGCGTCCTGTCGCCGACGCGCCCGTCCAAAGAATTGTGACGGAAATTTTTGAAGCAATAGACCGCTTCGCTGGAACTGCGCCGCAGCATGACGACATTACTTTATTGATTCTCAAGCGTGAGTTTTAATTTTTACTTCGGAAAAAATCGGCGCGTTTGGAAAAAATTAATTATAAATCAAATTCTACTAACGGCTTGGAGCATCGCGCGGCAGGAATCTGCGGCAAATTTTCTTTGGAACAATCCGACAAGCGGAAAACCGATTTTTGCCAAAATGTGATGCGGGCGGGCAAACGACAAAAGCTCAAACCAAACCGAATCGTCCGCGTGTCGCCATTCGACTGTAAATCGTTCTTCGCCTTTTTCGGAATGTCCGGGCAAAGTTCCGAACGCGAATCCGAATCTTTCCGTTTCTGTGTTTTCTTCCAATAGATAAATAATTCGACACGGATTTATTGACCTGCAAAAACCATGATTAACGACGACGCAGACGACTCCGCCGACGGCAACCGGCGCATCAGACGGATAAAGCCGCGTCCATGAAAGTTTATACATCGTCCAACTTTGAATCGCATCTTTGGCGCGGTCAAAAGCGTCTATTCCGACGCCTAATTGAACGCGATGATGATTAATCGGATAACCGGACGGAATCTCCGCTTGTGAAGCACCGACTTCATTGTAGGAAAATGGCAACTCTTTCTGACGCGCGAGAAAATCTTCGATTCGCGTGTCAGACGGTTCAAATAAAGTGAACATAAATTGTTCTTAAATTTATACGACGATACCAAAATGCTTTTGCCAAATGTGTTTGTTCCCGCGTCCCTATCGCCGTCTTTTTCACACACCTTTGAGCAAAACCCAAGTCGTCATACATCGCAGATTCTGCACATTCGTAGTCTTCAAAGGCTCAAGCCAAACGCCGCCAAACTGTTTAGTTAACGAAGTCAGCATTTCTTCATTTATGAGAAAACGCTCCGAACCATCGGGCAGCAAATATCTGCCGTCGCCGATTGATTTAATCCTGTTTTCGATTCCGATAGAGGAAGCCAGCCGCGCAAAGAAGAGTCCTTCATGCTTTAAAACGCGTAACATTTCAGCGAGCATTTTCTTGAAATGCCGCTCGTTTTCGGCAAAGTGTAAAACCGCGCTGCTGACTACCGCGTCGAATTGTTTGTCTTCAAATGGCATCTTTTCTACCGTTGAAATCTGAAAATTCTCCGGCGACAGGTTTGGAGAAAGCGTTTTTGCAAGCAGCCTGACTTGCTCAATTGCCTGCGGGTTTTGGTCAATTCCGAAAACTTGACAGCCGCTGCGCAGAAAATAAACGAGATTGCGCCCGCCGCCGCAACCGGCATCGAGAATGCTCATTTCACTGTTAAATCTATTTTTCAGTATTTGGTCGAACAGATAAATATCTATATCGCCAAACATCTCGCGCGCGTTTATCATAAATTTGAGTTTAGCTTAATTTTTATTGTCTGCGTTATATTATAAGCTGAATTTAACGAACGGCTTTTGCGTTTACGATAAATAAAAGGAGAAAAAGATGATAACTGTTGCTAATCGGATTTATGTCGGCGCGGAATACTCTGAGGCTTTTGAGCGAGTTTTTCGGGAGCGGGCGAAATTGGTTGACGAGATGCCCGGATTCGTTTCCAATCAGGTCTTGCGCCCTGTAAATGAAGGCGAACCGTATGTCGTGTTCACAATTTGGAATTCGCGTCAGGATTTTCTCAATTGGGTGCGCTCCGACGCTTTTGTCAAAGGTCATGCGCAATCAGGCTCATTGCCCAAAGAGGCGTATTTCAAACCGAATGTTTTGGAGATGCACGAAGTCGTCCAAGATTCCAGCCGCCCCGATTTGGAACCCGAACCGCGCGGTGGAGCTTTTAAGATGCATTGACGAGCGAAAAATTATTTATTGAAGTTTTTGTGCGAAAAGCCAGGAAATCAAATCTTTTTCGGCAAGCGCGTTGAGCCAGACGTTATGACCGACATTTGGATATTCGTTGTATTTTACGCTGCCTTCATTCGCTTCGAGTGCCGCAACGATTTGGCGCGATTCGCCGACCTGAACAATTTTATCGTCCGCGCCGTGAAACAGCCACGCCGGAGTTTTGCCGACATTGCGAACAATCGAATCAAAACGGTCGCCTTTAGTAAAAGGACTTCCGCCGCAAATCGAAACTAACGCGGCAAACTTTTCGGCGTGGCGCGACGCAAAATACCATACGCCGTAGCCGCCCATCGAAACGCCGGTTAAATAAATTCTCCGCTCGTCCGCGCCGAATTCTTCGACGGTTTGCGCGAGTTCCCGCATCACCATTTGTTCCATAATCGGGTCTGACCAGTAACTTCCCAAACGGCATTGCGGTAATAAAACAATAGCAGGAACTTGCGCGAGGTAATGATGAGCAAGTGCGCCGCCCGCGCCCGTCGTCGGAACGAAGCCGCCTGTGCCGCGCTGACCGATGCCGTGCAGAAAAATTATCAACGGCATTTTTTGCTTGCTTTGAGATTGCGGCGGAACATAAACTTGATAATCATAATCAACCAAATCAATCTGAACCGTTCGGCTCTCGACGCTTCCCTGCCGCCCGCCGTTTTTGGCAGTTACGGCATTTGAAAGCAAGCCTCCAAACAACGACAAAAGTTCTTTACGCATATTTAATCTTTCCCCTTATTCGTTCGCTTACTGTGAATTTTCTACAACCGGCAATATCATTAAAAAGTTTAAGTTTTGACGATAAAATGTGCAAAAACAACTGTGTTTCTTTTTGCACTTATAATTAAAAATTTGAAAAAATTTGAGCGAAGTTGACGTTTAAGGCGATTTTATCTAGGCTCAAATCTAAATTATGCTCGGAACACTCTACCTTGTCGCTACGCCAATCGGAAATCTATCCGACATCTCCGAGCGTGCGTTACAGACTCTTAAAACAGTTGACATTATCGCTTGCGAAGACACGCGCCATACCGGAAAACTGCTCAAACATTTCGGCATCTCCAAAAAGCTCGTCAGCTATCACGAACACAACGAAAATGCGCGAGCTGACGAGTTTGCCAAACTGCTCGAACAGGGAACATCAATCGCCGTCGCGTCCGATGCGGGAACGCCCGCGATTTGCGACCCGGCTTTAATAATTGTGCGAAAAGCACACGAAATCGGCGCGACCGTGACGGCGATTCCGGGCGCGGTTGCATTCGTCAACGCTTTAATTGTTTCGGGTTTGCCGACCGATTCGATTTTTTTCGGCGGTTTTCTGCCGTCAAAAAAAACGGATAGACGCAAGCGTTTGGAGGAAGTAAAAACAATTCCCGCGACGCTTATCTTTTACGAAACGCCGCATCGCATCGCAAAAAGTTTAGTTGACTGTTTAGAGATTTTAGGAATTCGAAAAACCGCCGTCGTGCGCGAAATTACAAAACTTCACGAAGAGATTGTTTTGGGAAATTTGGAAGAATTAGCCGAAAAATTCTCACAAACGATTGTCAAAGGCGAAATCGTTTTAGTCTTTGACCGCGAAGAAGTCCAAAGTCCAAAGTCCAAAGTCCAAAGTCAGAAATCAATCGTCGAGCGCGTTGCCGAACTTGAAAAGGAAGGCTTAGACCGCAAACTCGCGCTCAAAAAAGCGGCGAAGGAATTTGGTTTGGCGCGTTCGGAAGCATATCGAATTTTGCAGTCGGAGAAAAATAATTCATAAACCCAAATGCGGTTATTTAATGCAGACACGCAGAATTTCCGCCACGCTCCACGCCTGAGCGACGCAGCCGCGCGGATTGAAAGGCGCGTCCGCATCGAAAATTTCCGAGACTTGACCGATTCCGGCTTCGGTCAGATGATTTTTGAAACCTTCTAAAATTTCATTTACCCGATTTTCAGTTTGATTTCCCGCAGGATTTACTTTTCTGTAAGCGTCAACAAATGCGCCGATGAGCCATGCCCAAATTGTGCCTTGATGATAAGCCGAATCGCGTTCAAACGACGAACCGATATAAACGGGACAATAATTTTTATCCCTTGGCGAAAGCGAGCGCAATCCGAAAGTCGTAAGAAGTTCGGCTTCGACTTTTTCGACAATTTTCTTTGCCTTTTCTGCATCAACGATTGGATTTTTTAAGCTCACGGCAAAAATTTGATTGGGGCGAACAGACGCATCTTTTTCTTCGCCGTCAATTACATCGAATAAACATTCCTCGCGCTCGTTCCAAAAAATTCGATTAAAGCTGATTTTAGCTTCATTCGCCATTTCCGCATATATTTTTCCGTCTTTTTCGTCCGCGAATTTTTCGGCAAAATCCGCCATAATGCACAAAGCGTTATACCAGAGTGCTTGAATTTCAACGGCTTTACCCGTGCGCGGCGTAACCACGAAATCGCCGATTTTCGCGTCCATCCAGGTTAATTGTGTTCCGGCTTCGCCCGTATAGAGAAGTCCGTCCGTATCAACTCTGATTTGAAAGCGCGTTCCGTAGACGTGCCAGAGAATGACGTTGACGAGTTTTTCATAAAGATTTTCGCGGACAAAATCATAATCGTTTGTCTTTTCGACATAAGCGCGAATCGCTTCAAAATACCAGAGCGTCGCGTCTACCGTATTGTATTCAGGAGTTTCGCTCGCGTCTGGAAACCGATTCGGAATCATTCCTTCGGAAATATGTCGGGAAAATTCGAGCAAAATACTTTTCGCAATCTCCGCTCGATTCGTCGCCAGAGTCAAACCGTTCAAGGCAATCATCGTGTCGCGCCCCCAATCGGAAAACCACGGGTAACCGGCGATTATCGTTTTTCCCGCGCCGCGCGACACGACGAATTGGTCAGCTGCGAGAACAAGCTGTTTTGTAAAATCGTTTTCGGCATTGGCTTGTTTTATTAAATTTTCGCGCCGCTCAATTTCGTTTTTTTCAAAATTTTCCGCTTCCGAAATCAATTTCCTTTCGGTCGAAGCAATGACAATTGCATCTTCCGACAAATCAAATTTCAAATTAAACGGCTGAAACAAATCTTCCCGAAAATCAAATCCGCGCTCACGCTCAATCGCGTATTCAAAATTTCGATACCAAATGCCTGCGTTTTCAATCGATTGCGCGTTGTGCGCGAAATAAAGCGGCGGCATTTCCGCGTAAGGTTTAACGGCGACAAGATTTTCCGAGGCTTCGTAATTCAAATCAAAATCACGATTTTCGTGTTGCAATTGATGATAATCGCAAAAAGATAAAAGCGGTTTCAATTCCAATTGGACTCTGGACTTTGGACTCTGGACTTTGGACTTGTATTCGATGATTGTCGTGTTCTCGCCGTGAACCATAAAAATTTTCTTTTTGATTTCGATGCCTTTAATCTCGAAAATCCAAACGGGAAATGGCGCAAGCCGAAAGTTTTTGACGTATTGATAACCGTTTGGATAAATCGAATTTGGGTATTGATTGGCTGAAAGTTCATAGCTTTTGCCGTCAATAATTAAGGTTTCTTCAAACTTGGATAGCATCGTAACACGCCCGAGCGGAGGTTTTACCGCGGCGGTCAGAAGTCCGTGATAACGTCTGGTGTTTGCGCCTGAAACAGTTGACGAAGCAAAGCCGCCGATGCCATTCGTTTCAAGCCATTCGCGCGAACTCGCGCTTTGAAAATCGGTGCAAACATCCGAATTAAATTGAATCATTAGTCAGCCGATGCCAGAAAATTCGAGAATGGTAAAATTATATTAAAGAGTTGTAGCAGATAACCGCGCCGACGCAAGTGATGACGAACGCGCTGAAAACGGGCAACGCTTTGAATACGGGATTGTTGTTTAATTTTGAGTTATCGAACAACTTTCCGACGTAAAGAAACGCCAGTCCGACAGCCGTCAAAGTCGCCGCTAAACCGAAACTGAAAACCAGCGTTAAAACGATTCCGTAACCGATGCGATTGAGCGAAATCGCCGAAAGCATTAAAACCAATGCCGATGGACACGGAAGCAGCCCGCCGGAAATTCCCAAACCCAGCAAGCTGCGCCAGGTTACGTCTTTCGGCGGCAAATGCGTGTGTGTCGAGCCGCCGTGCGTGTGCGTCAAAACTTTTGGCGCGTGATTCGCCGTGTCAGCATCTTCTTCGCGCACAAGAGAATCATGTTCATCAAGCGAATGCGCCGCATCTTCGGGCGCGTGATAATTGTCTGTTTTCCAACCAGTAGCCGCAAACAGACGGTCTTTGAAAAGCATCAAACCGATAAAGAAAACCAGCAAGCCGGAAACGAAATTGAGATAAGGCATCAATGTTTCGGGCAAAATGTAATTTGAGGCAAAAAGCGTCAGAAGTCCGATGGCGAAAACGCCGAGCGTGTGCGTAATTGTAACGGTTGCGCCTAAGAAAACGGCGTGTTTAAATGTGCCGCGCGAGCCGACCAGATACGCGCCGACGACGGTTTTGCCGTGTCCGGGCGAAAGAGCGTGCGCCGCGCCTAAACCGAAAGCGAGCAGAAGTCCGAGCAGAACTATTGACGGCGTGATTTCCCCTTTTATCAATTCGGCGAATTTGTCTTTTTCGACCGGCGCACTGATGTGTCCATCGCGGTTTTGTAAAGGTTTTGCGTTTTGCGGAACAATGCCGGCGGTAAATGAAAACTCAGCAGTTTTTTCTCTGAGCGGCGCGGATAAATCTTGCGGATAGGTTTTTAATTCGTTGGTGATGCCGCTTCCGTAAGCCGTGCTGTTAAAAATATTAACGCTTGAAACACGCGCGACGACGATTTCGTCCCAGCCGACTCTTTCTGCGTAATTTTTGTTTTCAAATTTTACCCGGTGAACGGCGTTTGCGTCGGAATCTGGTAAATCGCCAATCAAATCCCATTTGATTTTAAGTATCGGCAAATTTCCCGAACCTTCTTCTAAGGTAATGTTTTTTGCGATTGAACGAAGCTGTATCAACTGCCCGTCAACCGAGATTTGCAGATTCGCAATATAATCGGGCGAAATCTTTGCGGCATAAACGTCGAGTTCCGCTTGGGAAAGCGCACCGTCTTTGTCGGTGTCAATCGTTTGTGATTCTTGAAAGGTTGGAATTTCCGCCAAATCCAGCACGGAACGAATTTTTACCTGCGATTTTTCGACCTCGATTTGCGAAAATTGATTGATGCTGAAATTTCCGAGAGGATGAGCCGATACCAATCCGACAAAAGCGAAAATCAAAACCGCAATAAATAGATAAATCTTTTTTTGCATTATAGTTTGCATTTTTTAGCTGATTTCTTGTAAAGCCGTCTTTGCTTTTTCGGCTTGCAGAACGTCGAATGCCGGATTGATTTGGAGAGCCTTTCGCAAATAATCGGCGGCGGCTTTTTTATTGCCCAGACTTTTTTCAATCATTCCCGCGTGGTAAAAAATTCGGGCGTCTTTGGTTTTCAAACGCATTGCTTCGGTGATTGCGCTTTTCGCTTCCTGAAACTGTCCTTTTTTATACAGACACCAGGCGTAAATGTCCGCCGTGAAAATATCTTTTCGCGCCGCGTGTTCGCGGGCGGCAACGCTTAAGGCTTCGTCGAGTTTCATATCGCGGTCAGCCCACAAAAGCGCGAGGCGGCGTTGGTCGAGATTGCCGGATTGCTGTTCAATAAACTGCGCTAATTCATACTGCTTATTCGCTTTGTCCTGTTTTCCGATTTTAGAATACACATCGCCGAGATAAATAACGTCTTCTACATTCGGAACCCGATTATTTGATTCCGTCAAAAATTTGACTGCCGATTCAAAATCGTTTTGCGCGGCGCGGGCGCGTCCTTTTCCCGCCAGAGCGAAATGGTAATTCGGAAATACATTCAAAGCCGTATCGTATTGTTTTTCGGCTTCGGCGTAATTTCCGATTTTGAAAAATTCGTCGCCCAACCGAACCAGACACCAAGCCTGCGGTTCTTTATTCATCGGGTCGGCGATTTTCGCGGCGGTTCGCATCGCTTCGATTGCTCCGTCGGAGTTGCCGTGCAGCGAACGCACGTGGGACACGCGAGCGTAGGATTCCATATTCGGGCGCAAATCAACCATTTTCTGCACCGCGTCAATCGCTTCCTTATAATTTCCGAGTTCGACATTCGCGTCAGTTAATACACCGTATATAAAAGCGTCTTGAGGATATTTCGCCTGCATCCGGGTCGCTGCTTCGAGAGCTTCGTCAAAACGATGAAAAGTCAGCATCAGAGACGTTTTGATTTTTTGCGCAATCGGGTTGTCCGGTTCAAGTTTGAGCGCCAGTTCGACAGCGGTTTCGGCTTTCGAGTTTAAGCTGAAATCGCCGGTTTCGCGTGCCGATTGAATATAGGCGACGGCGAGCGAATTATAACCTTTCGACACATTCGGATTTTTATTGATCAATTTCTGCGCTTCTTCAATTTCTCGATTTGTCGGACTTATAACTGCGGGATTTTCCGGTTTGTTTTCAGCCACCGAAGATTTCACACTCGCCGACGACGAATTTTGACTGCACGCTCCATTCGTCAAAACGAGCCAGATTAGACCTAAAATAACACCGCCAAAAACTATATAAGATTTTATTTTTCGCATAATTTTACTGCTATTAACAAATCAAGCGGCATTGCCGCTTGATTTGTTATTTAAGTTTATGGAAAACACTTTTCTTTTTGAAACGACCATTTTTATCTAAAATAGTCGTTTCATCTGAGCCGCGTTTTTCGTCTTCAACCAACTTTCAATTAAACACATGGAGCAATTCCTCCAGCCGGTGCTGGAGTAATGATCGGGAAAGCAGTTTGATTAGCTGGGAAATCCGTCGGACGCGGTTGATTTCCTTGATTCGGCGTTTGCAGATACGGGAATCGGGTTAAGAATCCTTCACAGTTTGCAGAAACACCGTCATTAAAGGCGTTGTTCGGCGCAATATTGAACGCAGGAGTGAACGGTGTTCCGCCCAAAAGCGCGCGAACTTCGATGTCAACCACATCGTCAAAGACGCGCCGCCCATTCGGGAAGCCGCCCGGGTCGTTGCCGAGAATACCCAAACGACTAATAGCTGCCCCAGTAGTTACCGGAATTCCCATATTTAGACGCAGCATTTCGTGCGCTCGTCCGTCGTTACCCTGAATAACCGTCGTAAAGGTCGGTCCCGCAGGCGAATTAGCCGGGATACCGAACACAAAAATCTGCGCAATATCATTACGCGGTGGAGGCGGAATGTTGATAGCAACGCCACTACCGTTAAAAGTACCGTAACGACCCAAAGCAAGTCGAATAATTTTCGGAAATTCCGGGTCAAGTACGGCATCCACGACAGGCTGGACACTAAAATCCAATGACGGCGACAGCGAGTTGAAAGCGTCTTTTAAGCCGAGCGGGACAACTACTTCGTTGATAAGCGGGCTGCCTAGACGCGAGATTTGTCTCCACGCGCCTTCGGAGTTTCTTGTTCCGTCCGGTTGAATAACTCTGGTTCCGCGACGGCTGGCGGTCGAGAAAATACCGATTACCGCGTCGGCAGCCAGCGAATTTGCCGGAACAGCACGCGAACGAGTTAAATCGCTAATCGGAACTTCAATCGCAATCGAGCTGACGTTTTTAGTTCTTAATGTATCTACGCCTCCAGTCGGCGCGAGTGAACGATAGCCGATAGCGTCAAAAACACCTAAATCAAGGAAAAAGCCTTCATCGCGTTGTCCGGCGAAAACTCTGCCGCCGTTGGGCAAGGGGTAAATCGCCGGTTGCGCTAAAGCAGTTTCATAGTTTGGCGTGACACGCGGTCCAATATTGGAAGGCGGCGTTCGCAAACCGCCGGCGAGAAAGCGACCGCGCCGTCCCGACGCTCGGTCAACACGCGTTACTGTATAAGTCTGCGGCATATTGTAATCCACGTCGGTAAGCGAGGTGATTTGACCGTCCAGATTAATGGTACTCATCCCAAGCACGGTTCTCGGATTAACAATTTGTGTCGTGAACTGAAATTGATAAGTAATATCTTCGAGTCCGTCGCCCGTATTGTCAATTTTGATTTCATACAGCACGGTATCGTCGAAACGAAAGAACTGCGGTCCGTCCGACGGACCTTGAAGCGGGATAAAATTAGAGATAAGCGTGACAAAACCGTCTCGTCCCGTTTCGGTACTGCGAAAAGCATAAACGTCGGTATTATCGGCGAATCTGTCCATACTGATAAGCGGTGCTTCGGCGTGGCTCGACGCAAAAGTCGGCAGTCCCGTAAGACCAAAGCACAGCGTTAAAACAAAGAAAATGCGAGTCATTTTCAAACTCTTTTCATACAAACTTTTTTTCATTAATTTACTCCTCTTGTTGTTTATGATTTGCGATTTATTTACCGCCTTCGTATCCGTCATTATGATTTGTTTTTATTTTCTAAAAACAAAGTCTAACCGATTAATAACAAAGATGACAAATAAAATCGCAAATCGTCAATCGCAAATTTGCTTAGTGTGTGTCGTAATTAGCAACCGGATAATCTCCGTTTTGCCCGAATTGAACCTGCGCTAGACCGTTGTCTGAACTACGCAAGGTAAAGTACGTCGCGTTTAACGGATTGAAGACGGATATATCCGTTCGTCCGTCGCCGTCATAATCGGCTTGTGTTGTAAAGAACGGCTTCGTTCCGAACTGTACGGCGCGGAAACTGAAATTCGAGCTGTTCAAGATAAACCAGGTGTAGTTGACACCTGCGCGAACTACGGCAAAATCGTATCGTCCGTCGCCGTCATAATCACCCGGCACAACCAAATCACTTCCCAGTCCGAACTGTACGGCTAGGAATCCGGCTGTGCTGCGCTGCACGAAGAACGTCGCCTGACCAGTTCTATCCGCTCCGCTTCCGCGATAAACGGCTAAATCAAACCGACCGTCGCCGTCGTAATCGCCCGGCGCGACCACATCTGTATCTAAACCGAACTGCGCGGCACTGAAAGTGAAATTGTTGCTCGTTAAGATATACCAAATCAATTGTCCGCCGGTTCGTCTGACAACCGCGAAATCGGTGCGTCCGTCGCCGTTGTAATCACGCGCGACCGGCTCGTCGCCGGGCAGTCCAAATTGAACTGATTGAACCGTATTGTCGGAACTTCTCAAAACATAAAACGTTCCGTTTGAAGGACGGAAAACGGCAATGTCGGTTCTACCGTCGCCATCATAATCGCCCGGTGTTTTGAAGTCATCGGCTAAACCAAACTGCACACTGAAAACGCTGTTGTTTGAGCTTCTGCGAACAAACCAAGTGTTGTTGCTCGGACGGAAATTGACATAATCTGACCTGCCATCGCCGTCAAAATCAAGAACGGCTCTGCGTGGTGTCGGTGTAACTCCCGGTGTCGGAGTCACCGTCGGAGTTGCCGTTGGCGTTCGAGTAGGTGTCGCTGTTGGTGATGGCGTTGCCGTCGGCGTTACAGTTGGTGTCGGTGTCGCTGTTGGCGTTCGAGTGGGAGTTACAGTCGGAGTCACCGTCGGAGTTGCCGTCGGCGTTCGAGTAGGAGTTGCTGTTGGCGTTTGAGTAGGGGTCACGGTCGGTGTCGGCGTTGGTGTTCCTCCTGCTGTTCCCACAGGAATTGCTATTCCGCGCAACAATCCGACGTTGTTGATTTCGCCGACAAATGTTGCCCTTCCACTCGGTGCGATGGTGTAAAGTCCCTGAACTCCGCTGACTACCAAAACCGCAAAGGTCATGTTGGTTGTCGAAGTAAAGTCCGCTCCGCCGACGCGCGTCGCGTCAACACCTAAACCGCCGATTGTAATAAGTGTTCCGCTGTTTGCAGGATCTTGCCGGACGAGAATATCAAGGTTGGTGTCAATGTTGAAAAGTGTCGTCGTCGTCGCGTTGGCGACGTTGTTGATGTAATAAGAGCCGGCGACGTTCGGATTTCGTCCCGCGTTCGGGTCATCTTGCGCAAATTGCAGTGTTCCATCCACGATAGCCGTCGCGTTATCTGGATTCACCCGCAGGTTTTGGTCGGCATCGCTGACAATTCGTAAGCGGTCAACCACAGGGTTAAAGTCGAGACCGAAAATTGTCCCGCTCAAAGGTGTCGATAAAGTTCCGACCAGCGTTGCCGCGCCGGTGGTTGTATTAATGGTGTAAATACGGCTCGTGCTGCCAAGTCCGTAAAGTAGTCCGCCATTCGGACGAAAGTCAATCTCTAAAATGGTTTCACTCGGTTGCAAACCGGTGATAATTCCGACGGTCGTAATCGCTGATGGTGTCGCGCTATCGAAACGCACCAATTGATTTTTTGTATTAACCCCGAAAATCGTTACGGCTTTTACATTTATCAGACCGACGAAAAAAAGTAATCCCAATAAAAAAGGCAATGCGACAAAGGCATGCCTGTTAGATTTTTCAGTCATAATTCTGCTTCTCCTGGATTTTGTAGAACACCTATAAGGCTTTAAGAAAATACGAACATCTTTACTGTTGACAATATTGCTCAATGTAAAAAATGTTCTATGCAATTTAAATCAAATAGTATTTCTACGATAATACTATTCGGTAAAGGTATCAAAACGGATGCAATAAATCAAACTATTTAAAAAATGTCTGAATTAGAAAAGTGCGAATTCCGCACGGTTTTGGTATTGTTATTGTTTGACATTTTTCCGGCGGCGGCACTGAAATTACCCAATCATCTATGAACTCAAATTTAATCAGAAATTTTTCAATTATCGCTCACATTGACCACGGAAAGTCCACGCTTGCCGACCGCATCTTGCAATTGACCGGCGCGGTCAGCGAACGCGATATGGAAGCGCAAGTGCTCGACGATATGGATTTGGAACGCGAGCGCGGCATCACGATTAAATCTCACGCCGTCCGCTTGGATTATAAAGCAAATGATGGGCAAGATTATGTCTTGAATTTGATTGACACGCCCGGTCACGTTGATTTTTCCTATGAAGTTTCGCGTTCTCTCTCGGCGTGTGAAGGCGCGCTGCTCGTTGTTGACGCTTCGCAAGGCGTGGAAGCGCAGACGTTGGCAAATACTTATCTCGCGCTTGAAAATGATTTGGAACTCATTCCGGTTTTGAATAAAATTGACTTGCCGTCCGCCGAACCCGAACGAATCAAAGAACAAATTGAAAACATTATCGGTCTTGACACTTCAGGCGCGGTTTTGGCAAGCGCGAAAACCGGCATCGGCGTGGAAGAAATTTTAGAAGCGGTAATCAAAAGAGTTCCGGCACCGAAAGGCGACAAACACGCGCCTTTAAAAGCTCTGATTTTCGATTCCTGGTATGATTCATATCGCGGCGTAATCGTTCTTTTCCGCATTATCGAAGGCACAATAAAGAAGGGAACAAAAATTCGTTTTTTCAACACCGGACGTGAATATCTGGTTGAAACTCTCGGCGTCAATCGCCCGCGCCCAACACCGATTGACACTTTGAGCGTCGGCGAAGTTGGATTCCTTACCGCTTCGATAAAAACTGTCGCCGACGTGCAAATCGGCGACACGATAACCGAAGCCGCGCGACCCGTTGATACGCCTTTCCCTGGTTTCCAGGAAATAAAACCGATGGTTTTCGCCGGACTTTACCCGACCGACAACGCTCAATACGAAGAACTGCGCGACGCGATGGACAAACTTCGCCTAAACGACGCATCGTTTTTCTACGAGCCGGAAAGTTCAACCGCGCTCGGTTTCGGTTTCCGTTGCGGATTTCTCGGACTTCTGCATATGGAAATCGTGCAGGAAAGATTGGAACGCGAATTCAATCTCGATTTAATCACCACTGCGCCCGGCGTGCGCTACCGCGTAACAACGACCGACGGTGTAACACTTGAGATTGATTCACCATCGAAAATGCCTGACACGGGAAGAATCACGAAAATTGAAGAGCCATTTATCGAAGCAACGATTCTGACAAACGACGCTTACCTCGGCGGAATCTTGCCACTCTTAGACGAAAAGCGTGGCATCCAGAAAAAGTTTGAGTATATTACAGATAACCGCGTGATGCTGGTCTACGAATTACCTTTGAACGAAATCGTGCTTGATTTTTATGACCGTTTGAAATCGGTTTCCAAAGGTTACGCCTCACTCGATTATCATCTATCGGGTTACGTGGAAAGCGATTTGGTCAAACTGGATGTTCTCGTTTCGAACGAGCCGGTTGACGCTCTCTCTTTAGTTTTGCATCGCGCGACCGCTGCCGCAAAAGGAAGATTGATAGCTGCAAAAATGAAGGAACTAATTCCGCGCCAAATGTTTGAAGTCCCGATTCAAGCTGCTATCGGCGCAAAAGTCATCGCCCGCGAAACCGTCAAAGCAATGGGCAAAAACGTCATTGCCAAATGCTACGGCGGCGATATTAGCAGAAAGCGCAAACTGCTCGAAAAACAAAAAGAAGGCAAAAAGCGAATGAAAAAAGTCGGGCGCGTCGAGATTCCGCAGGAAGCGTTTTTGGCAGTCTTGAAGGTCAATGAATCATAAAATTTTGGAGATACTTTAATGTTTAAGCGCGTTTTAATTACAATTTGTTTGTTGTTTTTGTGCGTTTCGGCGCAGGCTGAAATCTTGCCTAAACCCGCGCGTGAGTTTCGCGGCGTTTGGGTTGCGACAGTTGATAATATTGATTTTCCTTCAAAGCGGACTTTGAGCGTTGAGGAACAAAAGGCGGAAATCCTGAAAATGCTTGACCTCGCACACGAGCTAAAATTAAACGCCGTCGTTTTTCAAGTTCGTCCGATGTGCGACGCGCTTTACGATTCGCGTATCGAGCCTTGGTCGGAATTTTTGACCGGTAAAATGGGAAAGCCGCAAAACTTCGACCCTTTGCGATTCGTCATCGAAGAGGCGCATCGGCGCGGCATTCTCGTTCACGCCTGGTTCAATCCGTATCGCGCTTATCATCCGGCAGCGAAAACCGTTTCTGAAAATCACATCTCAAAACGTCGTCCCGATTTAGTTAGAAAATACGGCAAATATCTTTGGCTCGACCCGAGCGAACCGGAAGTGCGGCGTTATTCTTTAAGCGTCGTTTCGGATGTTGTCAAACGCTATGACGTGGACGGCGTTCACTTTGACGATTATTTTTATCCATATCCCGAAAAAGATGCAAGCGGCAATCGTGTAGATTTTCCCGACGATGCGAATTGGCGGAAATACAAAAATACGGGCGGAAAATTGAGCCGCGACGATTGGCGGCGCAAAAACGTCAACGATTTTATCGAAAGCGTCGGACGCGAAATCAAGCGAATAAAACCGCGCGTTTTATACGGCATTTCGCCTTTCGGAATCTGGCAGCCGATTCCCGAAAAGGATATAAAAGGCTTGAACGCCTATGCCGAACTTTACGCCGACGCGAGAAAATGGCTGCAAGACGGAACGATTGATTATCTGACACCGCAGCTTTACTGGGAAACGGCGCGAAAAAGTTTGAGTTTTCCCGTTCTGCTCGAATGGTGGCAAAACCAAAACGTAAAAAATCGTCATTTGTGGGCTGGAATCGCTGTTTATCGCATTGGCTCGAATCCAAATTTCACGGCTGGCGAAATTGTCAGTCAAATCGAAACGACGCGCCGCATTCAACCATCAGCGGGCAACATCGGATATAGTTTCAAATCTCTGCGAAACGATTTCGGCGGCATACAGAAACTTTTGAAATCAAACATCTATAAAACGGACGTGATTGTTCCCGCGTCAAATTGGATAAAATCGAAAAAGCCAGCCGCGCCGAAAGCTGAAATAAAAAAGGACGGCGACAAACTTAAAATCATCTGGCAGGAACGAGGAAAAATAAAGGCGTTTTGGTTTGTAGTTTACGCGAAAGATAAAAACGGTTGGAGCTATTCCGTTTTACCGTCGGCGACAAAAAGCATCGCGCTTTCGGTTGACCGGCAAATTTCGCAAATTGCTGTTACAAGCGTTGACAGGCTAGGCAATGAATCTCCGATTAGACAATCAATCTTGAAGCAGTAGTTTTCAGTTTATTCAAGTTCCAGACAAATTCGCTTTTCCCAAATTCAGAAAAAATCTTTTTCGTTAAAATCATTTGCGAAAAGCCGACAAGTTAGGCGTGTCAAAATTCTGCAAAAGCGTTTTTGGCGATTTTGAAAATCAATGAAAGCCAACTTTTGAACTTTTATTTTCAAAAAGTTAAATCCAAAAGTTAGCTTTCATAAAAACCTCTTTAATTGAACTATTTACTACTCGGGAAGTCTTTCTTTAGCAATACCGTTTATTTTCATTTGGGCATCTTCGTCAATTTCGCCGCCGCCGAGCCAGTCGGTTATTTCTTCAACGGGTCGTCCCATTGCAATTGCAACTTTTTCATCGTCCGATTCAAAAACCTCTGTCTTTAATCGTTGTAAATGCTCGCGACTTTCCGTTTCGTCAACAGTAAATTCATCTTGATTCATAAATTTCCCCTTTTCTACTAAAATATTGTGTAACAAAATTATGATGACGCGCCCGGTAAAACTTTTCAAGTTTTCAATTTCATTTTTTCCGCAATTCGATGAGCGAAAATCTAAAAATTTAAGTTAAAGTGAAAGTTATGTTGGAGATTGTCGCTGCTACAAAAAATTTTGGGAAAGTAAAGGAATTGCGAGGGCTTTTAGCAGATTTGCCTTTACAACTAAGAAGTTTGAACGAATTTTCGAACATCGTCGAAGCAAAAGAGACAAGCGCGAGCTTTGCAGAAAATGCCGTCATCAAGGCACAATCTTACGCCGTACAAACGGGATTTTGGAGTTTAGCCGACGATTCCGGCTTGGAAGTCGAGGCTTTGGGCGGCGCGCCCGGCGTTTTTTCTTCACGATACGCTGGCGAAAATGTTGCTGACCGAGAAAAAATCAAAAAACTTTTGCGCGAATTAAACGAAACGCAAGACCAGAGACGTTTGGCGAGATTCGTTTGCTCGATGGCGATTTCAGACGAAAAAGGCGAGATAAAATTTTTGACCGAAGGTGTTTGCGACGGAAAGATTGCTCTAAGCCCAAGCGGCACAAACGGTTTCGGTTATGACCCGATTTTCGTGCCTGATAATTTTGACCGGACTTTCGGCGAGCTTTCCGGCGAAATAAAGCAGAAAATAAGCCATCGGGCGCGGGCGGCGAAAAATATTATTGCGTTTTTACGCGGTTTTTACACCGCTTCACTTGACCAATAGATTTTTCGCCTGTAAAATTCGGCACTTGAGAGTGTTTCTTAAATGAAATGCTAACAATTTGCGGGGCGTAGCACAGCCTGGTAGTGCGCTCGGTTTGGGACCGAGAGGTCGGATGTTCGAATCATCTCGCCCCGATCAACCTTTTTGATTGACGAAAACTCGATAATGCTTACAGCATTTGCGGTTTTGTAAGCAAATTATGTTTGATTAAGTAGTAATTTACATTGACAAAATAACCTTGGAGGAAATTTATAATTATGGCAGCAGCAACAACCAGTAAACGTATGACCCAAACGGAAATTATCAGCCAATTGGCTGAAAAATCAGGAATGAAGAAAGCGGACGCGAAGGAATTTTTCAACTCTTTAGCGGCTCTCGCCACCAGCGAAGTCAAAAAGAACGGTGAGTTCACGCTTCCGGGTTTCGGAAAATTGGTTAAAGCCACCCGCAAAGCGCGTGAAGGTCGCAATCCGGCAACCGGCAAACCGATTAAAATTCCGGCTAAAACAACCGTTAAATTCCGTCTCGGCAAAGCTATGAAAGATGCCGTAGGCGGAAAATAGTTTGTTTCTTTTTATCTTTTCAGACTGTCGAACCTTAACGGTTTGACAGTCTTTTTCTTTTGTTTGCATGCAGTTTGAGAAAAAAGTCACAAATACGAAAAAAAATGGTGACAAACTGTAAATTCTTTGTTAAAATTTTTATCATAATAGTTGAAGAACTAACGACATTTTTATCATTTTGACAAATACTTGGTTGTTAAATTCAACTGGGATACTTGGAAAAGTTTTATTTCTTGGAGCTTTTCTGTGATATTTGGGACGTTTTAAGACAAATTTCACAAGAACTAAGGAGAATTTTAATTGAAGGAGAATACAAAGTGGCAGCAGCAAAACAAATAACTTTGCAGGACCGAATCTTGCAGATTGACCATATCCAAGCCCGACGCTTCGCTAAATTGAGCGGCGCGACGGCGGAAATTGCGACTGAAGGAATCATCAGACATCTGAGGGCTTGCGCCCGGATGGATGTCAACCCGGACGCTTCAGCCGTCAGAGAAATAATTGATGACGCTTTAAACGGCAGAAGAGTTTTTGCCGAAACGTCAAACGACCTTCTCGCCGCATAATTCGTTTTTATAAATTTTGTTATATTTAATATGACCGCCTTTTTTCGGCGGTCTTTTTTATTGTTTGAATTGAAACTTACGGATTTGCTGTTTTCAGTTTCACTTTATAAAGCGTGTATGCGCCGTAATTCTCGCCTGCATCGAGTTCATACCAACGCCGCAGATTTGAAAAATCCGGCGGCACGGAGTTCGGCGCGACGACAAAGGAAAGTGTCGGACGCGCTGCCTGTTCGAGACTAAAATTTTTGTAATAATTATCATACCGCGCAACTTCCGCTTCGATTTCGGCGGCGGTCAGCGGGCGGAAGTTGACCGAAAGCGTCGCGTTGAATCTGTCCCAGCCGAAAAGCGCCATATACGCTTCGATGTCGCCGCGCTTAAAATCTCGTCTGAGCCAATCGGCATCTCGTCCTCCATAATAAAGCATCTGGTAGAAACGCTCTTTGTTTTCTTCCCAGCCGACACCGGCGAAAACGTGCTGATGACGCGCCCAGAGAACGGCTTGCGGCGCGACGACAGGCTGATTGTCGGCTTGGACATATTCGAGATTTAATGTAACTGAATCTTTCGCAGCCGCTCGATTTTCAGAGACAATTTCGGCGAGTCGCTTCGTTACAGGCATTGCTCGTTCGCGTTCGATATTCCAGAACATTAAAAATCGTGTCGTATATTTGACTTCAATATAACCCCAAACGACGGCGGCAAAACCCGAAACCAGCAAAATCGCCGTGTACATTTTCAGCACACGCACCTTTTTCAAAAAAAGAAAAATCACTAACACGACAAACAGAGCCGTAATGTAATTCACCACATAAAATTCATAGTGAAACGGCTGCAGAGAGCGTCCGGTAACAATCTGCTGATTAAAAACAAGGAATGGAACAACCGCAAGCGCGAGCAGAAAAATCGTTGCCGTTTGTTTTATTCCGGCAAATCCGCGCCAGACGGCGATAGCTAACAAAACAAGCCCGATATAACAGACAATTGCGGGAAAACGCAGTAAATCAGGCGCGTGAGTTAAAACGAGAAGCTGAATCGAATCTGTTCCGGGAGCGCGTCGCGAAAGCAGATAAGCGTAAGGCGCGAGCGCAAGAAAAGAAACAGCATCGGTTAAAAGAATAAACGGTAAATCTCGCTTCCAATTCTCAGGTCGCAAAACAAGCCACAACAAAGTCAGCGCAAAAAGAAACGCGGCGGCGGTCGTCCACAAATAAAAATATGAAAATACGAGAACGGCGAAACACAATCCGGCTGAAACGGCTGAAACGTATCGGGTTGATTTAATCTGGCTTTTCAGACTCAGCCAGACAAAACCGAACATTGCGAAAAAAAACGGAAACGCCGCCGCCGGAATATATCTTCGCAGAAACGGCAAAAACGGATACGCCGCGCCGTTTCCCAAAAATTCTTTTATCACGCCATTCCCGGAAGCGAGCGCGCCGCCGAATAAAATTACTAATGTGCCGACGAAAGCAAAACGATTGTCTTGGGTGATTTGCGCCAGAAGCCAGAATAAAGCCAGAGCCGTGAAAAAACTTGCGGCAAGCGAGAGTAAAATAAAGGTGTTTGAAGCATTCAGACCGAAAAGACGCGCCGGAATTGAAATTATTACGGGCGGAAGAAATTGTATGGAAAAAATTGATTCGGCTTGCGGTGTTTCGACGCTTTCATCGCGTCCCGAATACGGGTCGTTTTTTCGAGGTCTGCCATCAATCAAGGCTTGCAGATAAGCGGCATATGCAACTTCGTCCAAATCGTTGGAAGCAAAAGTTCCGTTCCATTCGCCGCCGCGCTCGTTCCAGAGAGCAAGCTGCGGATACAAACCGAACAGCGCGACAATGATTCCCGCTAAAATTCCGAAACGCCACTTAACATTTATCATTTATCATTTATCATTTATCATTTATCATTTGCTAGATGTTAATTGTTAAATGATAAATGTTCAATGACGAATAAAAATATGAGTTTGAAAGATAAAATTACCGGCGATTTGACCGCCGCGATGAAGGCGAAAGACGCAAACCGTTTATCGGTTTTGCGAATGGTTAAAGCAAATTTGATGAACCGGCAAATAGAAAAAGGCGCGGATTTAACCGACGAAGAAATCATGAAAGCCTTGCAATCGCTTGTCAAACAACGCCGCGACTCAATCGAACAATACGAAAACGCGGGACGCGCGGAACTTGCCGAAAAGGAAAAATCGGAACTCATCGTGATTGAAGATTATCTGCCGCAAGCCGCATCCCGTGAAGAAATTGAGAAAGCAGTGTCCGAAGCAATTTCCGAAACGGGCGCATCTTCAATAAAAGAAATGGGTTTGGTAATGAAAGCGGCACAAACAAAACTCGCTGGCAAGTCAGCAGACGGCAAACTCGTGAGTGAAATTGTCAAAGCTAAATTGCAAAATCTAGGAAGTATTAAGTAAAAGAGTTTCTCTTGATATTTTGGTCTTCTTTCAATATAAAATGCTTGATAATACGCAAGATTTACTTTATTATCAATGTCACAAAAATTTAATCCACACTTGCTATAAAGGTATTATCAAGTGTAAAAATGACAGATTCCATTGATAATAAACAGATTTTAATTATATTATCAATGGTGTCGGTGTTAATAAGTAGTTATACCTCTTTCATTATGTCCAGAATAGTGCGTTGGGAAACGCCATTTACTGATGCTTTTTATCCATCTGTCGTTTTATTGGCGACACCTTTTCCGCTATCTTCCAACAAAGGAGTTGGTGCAAAAGTGATAGTCGCTCCCGACGGAATTGATAAATATCCGAAGTATTTGATAGATTTTGGCGAAGTTTTAGTTCTTACTTGTATGGACGAAGGTTGTTGTCCTGAAAAAGATTTTAGTTCTGCAACTTTTGACGAAACAATTACGAGTGCTAAATTTGTAAGTGCTTTGCAGTGGCTTGACTCGCCTTGGCTGAAATCATACGAAGGTTGTCATGACCCGTATAGCGAAGACAAATTCTCTCATTACTTGATATTTGGCGGAGATTATAATGTGGAAGTGATTACACAAAACTCGCCAAAGATTAAAGTAGTCGAACAGAAAGAAGTCTTGGAAATGCAATGGGAGGTATAACAAATCAATGGACGTGAGGGCGAAACAGCGACTTTGTTAAAAACGTCGTTCGTTTCCCTCACGTTGCGTGGCGGCGGTTTCGCCCCACGTCATCTCAATCGTTAGCCGCTTCTTGAAAGGATTTTCAATCGCGGCTCGGAAATTGAAAACCAAAGACGCTCCGCGTTTCACCGACGTTGCGCGAAGGCAAACCGCTTGCCTTCGGATGATGACGCGGCTAACAATTCAATGGACGCGAGGCGAAACAGCTCTCCTTTTAAAACTTGCGTGTAAAACTCGGAGTTGCGCGAAGTCGGTTTCGCCCGCGTCATCTCAATCGTTCGGTGTTTTCTTCTAATAAAACGAGTAAGAGATTTGTATGGGTGAAGTTGATGAGCAAGTTGCAAAGTTATCCGATACTGAAATTGTTCTTGAGTTTCGCAATGCTCTTGTAGCTTTATATCCGATTTTGCAGAAACTTTCGTGCCTTGAAAATGACACGCAACCTTATGATGATTTTGACGCTGTTGCAGAAAATCTCTGGCAAGTTCTTGTTGCTCGAAGTCTAAAGTGGAAAAATGGTTTAGACGATATTCCAAAGATTCAGCCTTACGGTTTCAGAGAAGCTAAAGAAAAGTTGAATGGTTACATCGAAGTTGAATCTAAACTATCTGGCAAGAAGTGGCGTTTTACTGAGTTTGTCGGCGACAGAGATTTTGGAACTGAAGTTTTCAATGTAGTTTATGGATTAAACGCCAAAGGCGAAGTTGAGTTGTGTGGTTTGTGGTCAGACTTGTCTTTTAATTATGTTCGCTCGTAAAACCCAACGCCACACCGAACAAATCATTGGACGTGAGGGCGAAACAGCGACTTTCTTTTCACGTTGTCTTTTTAACTCAAACTTGCGTGGTGGCGGTTTCGCCCCACGTCAACTCAATCGTTCGACGGCTTCTTTGTAAAATAAACGGGGATGTTATGAGAAAGTTAAAATGGAAACTTGGAATCGCTCTGCTGACATTCTTCGTCGGCACAGTTTTCGCTTTCGTGTGGCTTGCATCTGAAAACAAACCTATTAAAAGTTTTGATGTTTCATTACCGCAAGAGCCTGAAACTAAAGCGTCTGCTCCGACTGTTGCTTCAAATAATGTACAGACAAATGATAAAGCCAGCCGACCTGTTCGCTTTGTCAAAGACGGCGGTGAGTCCTGCGAAAAATATCTGGTCAAAAAAATTGTAAAGGAAAAAGCAGAAGACAGCCGAACTTTCAAACTAAAAGCCTTCGATACTGAAGACGAAAGTCTTTCACCCAAACTTAAAGATTGGCTTCAAACGAGCATACATACAGAGATGCTAGTTACATACGAGTTGCGACACAAAGAGAAGAAAGTTTTGCTGCTTCGCGCAAATGTTGCCGGAGCAACAGGTATCGCCAGCAACTTTGCAAATTGGTTTATTCGATTTGATAATCTTTCAATTAACTTCCGAAGTTTGTCCGAAGACCCTAAACTTATCTTCCTAGATAAAAACGGTTTGCTCAACTATTATTCTGTTGACTACGGCGATAAATTTCTGGAGAAAAGAGATTGGGATAATCTTACTTTGGACTTATTTCGGTATAGAATAAATCCCAACGGCGAATCCGAACTGTTAAGCGAGGAATACAATTTAATGTGCAAATAAGAATCAGCACACTCGCAGATAACGCGCCGTCGAACAATTCAATGGACGTGAGGGCGAAACAGCGACTTTGTTTATTGGCTTGTCCGTGAAACTCTGAGTTGCGTGTTGGCGGTTTCGCCCCACGTCATCTCAAGCGTTCGGCATCCAGTTCAACGCAGGTAATGACAGGCGAGTAGACAACATTTGGCACTCGTGTTACGCTCGTGAGCGACCGCTTAACAGGCGTTGAAGCGGATCACTCACGAGCGTAACCGGCTTTCGTGGTTGCCTTCTCGCCTTTCGCTCGTAGCGTCGAACTGCATCCCGAACAATTCAATGAACAGGATCGCAAAAAACGCGACCTGTTATCTCAGTTCGTTGGACGGCTTCTCTTAAAATCGAACGATGTCAAATGTAGAGATTGAAGACAATTCGCGCTATAACACTTGGGCTTACTTTTACGTTTGCAACTTTGAGGGGAATGCTTCTGAAATCACGCGCAAATTGGAACTTGAACCGACTAAAACTTGGCACAAAGGCGACGTTTGGTTTCGCGCTCCGAGATTGCGACCGGAAAGCAATTGGGAAATCCACAGTCCCGTTGACCGTTCGGAAATTTTCTTGGACGCACACATTAAAGCCGTGCTGGATATTATAGAACCAAAACGAGTGCAAATCGCAGAACTTCAAGCACAAGGCTGCACAATTGGTATAAATTGCGTTGGCTCTTATTACGGCTCACATCCGGGCTTTAATTTGTCGGCGGAGTTGCTTTCACGTTTGGCAGCATTTTCAATGGACGTTGACTTTGATTTATATTGTTACTGTGCAGATGAGGAAGAGGAAGAACAATCGCAAGAATTTTCGGAAAGTAAGGGCGCGTGAAAATAACGCGCCGTCCAACAAATCATTGGACGTGAGGGCGAAACATCGACTTTCTTATCACGTCGTCCGTTAAACTCGGAGTTGCGTGTATTCGGTTTCGCCCCACGTCAACTCAATCGTTAGACTTCTTCTTGTGAACCGGAACGATGTATCATTACGGAGTATGCGTTATTCTTTCGGACTAAAATTGATTTTATTTGTTTCGGCTCTTACTATCGGCACATACGTTTTAGCCACAAATCATTTAATTAGCCATTTGCGCGACTTACCCGCGCACAACGGCTTAAATGAAACGCCACGCGGCGACAACTCCAACGCCGACTGAATCAGCAATAGATTTCCGCCCTGACGGAGGTTTTGAGTTTAATTACAAACCGTCAAAACCATTTAAAGATATTCATTGGTTAGCGGTAGTAACTGGCTCATCTGTTGGTCACGGTAGTGCTTGCGCCCCGTCTCCTTGCACTCCGCCGCCTATTGAAAATAAAGTTGACTGGATTTCCCAAACTCCGCACGGTTTTTTTGTAACTGATAATCATTTATACGACTGGCACGACGAAAATCTTTCGGTTGACCGTGTTTCATTTACTACCGAAACTTACAAAGGGAGAAGTTACCAATTTACAGGGCGTTTTCTAGCTGTCGGAAACTATGAGAAAAACAGACCCGAAGGCACAGTTCTTAGCGGACATTTAGTTAAGTTTATGAACGGACAAGTTACTACTGAAGAAGACGTTGTTTTTAGTTGGTTTAATCGAGATGAAATTGACCCTCAAACATTTTTGCGCGTTAAGAAGTCGTCTCGTAAATAACGGAAAGTCTAACAATTCAATGGACGTGAGGGCGAAACAGCGACTTTGTTTTCGACGGTTTTTGGTGAACTCAAACTTGTGCGTGGCGGTTTCGCCCCACGTCATCTCAGCCGTTAGGCGCGTCGTGGTAAATCTAACAGCCTCAAAGACAGGAGAAAAAATGAAACACTTGCTTATTTGTTTGGTAGTTTTACTTAGCGTAATGAATATTTCCGCGCAAACGCGCCGCCCTCAAAACGCTGAATTAAAGATTGGCATAATTGACAACGATGCCGAATATCTTGATTGTGGCTGCTATTTCTCCGCAGATGGAAAATATGAGTCCTACACCTTCTTGGCGAATATGAACGGCAACAAAGATGGGCTAGCGTTTATTAACATTAACGGACGAGTTACGGCATTAAAATTTGTCAGTTCAACTGAAGGGAACAAACCGTTGGAGAAGGGCAACAGTTTTATAGAAACATATCGCTCTGGTAACATAACCGCTCGTGTTACTTACGTTGTTACAATTCCTGAAAGAGACCTAGTTACAAAATATATTGCGACCATTGAAGTTACAAAAGGCAAAAACAGAAAGACATTTAAAGCAGTTGGCTCGTGTGGTTGCTAAGACCGCGCCTAACAAATCAATGGACGTGAGGGCGAAACAGCGACTTTGTTATCAACGTCTTTCTTTAACTCGGAGTTGCGTGTTGGCGGTTTCGCCCCACGTCATCTCAATCGTTGGGCTTCTTCTCGTTGGTTACGTTTGATAACCTTTAGTCAATGGCAAATGCAACCAACAAAAAACTTTTGGCGGCGTTAAGAAACGGTGATTTCGGCGAAGCCTTTGACGCTGGTAAAATTCTTATGTGCCAGAAGTCAATACCGATTGGAGAAGTTATTGACATTTTGCACAACGCTGAAGGAAAGCATAATCGAACTGAAGCGGCATACACTTTATCTTGGATGCTCGGCAAGAATCCGAGATACTATCGGATTCTTGCAGTTTCAGCACTGCTTGAAGCCTTTAACAATCAATCGCAGTTTGAAAGTGTGCGGGCGCAAACTCTCGAAGGTTTTGTGCTGCAAGAGCCGAAAAGAGAAACAAAGTTGTGGCTTAGAGTTGAAAGCGCGGTTTTATCGGCGTTGTCAGAGGAATCTGTTGAGATTCGGTTTTGGGCGTGTTACGCGGCGGGCAATATCAGGCTAAAATCCGCGCTACCAAAGCTAAGAGAACTAGCCGAGCAAGACACAAGAATATATCCGGGTTGGTGGCGCGTGTCGGAAGAAGCCGAAGACGCAATCGAATGGGTTCACGGACGCGAAGGAAAAGAACGAATACCAATGCCAATCGAAACCGATGACAATTAAAGCGAAGCCCAACAAATCATTGGACGCGAGGCAAAAACAGCCTCTCTTTAAAACCGACTTTCTTTTATTCGGAGTTGCGCGGAGTCGGTTTTTGCCCGCGTCAATTCAATCGTTCGGCGTTTCGTGTTATCTTAACAATTCGTGATGATTTGCTTTGAAGTTTATATCAATGGTCAGAAAGTTTGTCTCGCCGGAGTCGGTGACGATGGTGTTCTTTCCGTGATGGCTACTTTTATTGCATCCAGCGAATCACAAAGAACCGATTTTCGAGTTGGCGGTTTAATCAAAGTTGATGCTGAAATTCAACAGCAGGTCGAGTGGATTGACCGCGAAGTGAACGTTGGCGACGATATAACCATCAAAATCGTTGAATCTGAAAATTACGATACGCCAATGAACGGGAGAACTCAATATTTGCAATGTTCGTTCTGCAGAAAGAAACAAGAGGAAGTTTCAAAACTGATAGCGGGTTCAAACAACTACATCTGCAACGAGTGTGTGGTTTCTTGTTCGCAAGTCATAACCGAAGGTGCAAATGTCGGAAACATCTCTTTATTTGAAGCTGAAACAAATCCAAGTTGTTCCTTTTGCGGGAAACAATTTCCTGAAGTAGAGAAGATTGTCGGTTTTGAAGAAAACCGCATTTGTAACGACTGTATTGATATTTGCCAAGAAATTATTAACGCAGACAACGATTGAATGCCAAGACACGCCGAACAAATCAATGGACGCGAGGCGAAACAGCTCTCCTTTTAAAACTTGCGTGTGAAACTCGGAGTTGCGCGTATTTGGTTTCGCCCGCGTCATCTCAGCCGTTCGACAGCTTTCTTTGAAACCTAAACGTGCGAATAAATGTGTATTGGATTGATAATCTTGATTTTGGACGCTTGGGTTTGATGCCGCGTCCGCGTGGCGGCGATTGGCTCGAAGATGAAATTTCTTCTTTGAAACATCTTGAAGTTGACGCGGTTGTTTCTTTACTTGAGGCGCACGAAATTGCAGACCTTGATATTGCCGCCGAGCAATCGTTGTGCGAGGCGCAAGACATTCAGTTTTTGTCGTTTCCTATTGTTGACCGAAACATTCCGGTTTCGCCGCCAGAGTTTTCGCGCTTCGCTGAAAAAGTTGCGTCTTTGTTGGTCAACGACAAAAGCGTTGTCGTTCATTGTCGGCAAGGTGTTGGGCGAGCGGGTTTGTTGGCGACTTGTGTTTTAATCCTCAACGGCATTTCTGCTGAAGAGGCATTAGCAAAAGTTTCGCAAGCGCGAGGTTGCGTTGTGCCGGAAACGGAAGAGCAAAAGGCTTTCGTGCTAAAGTTCGCAGAAGACACAAGCCGCAGCAAAAATTTCTAGTGGAAGTTGCGTGTTGGTTTACGGCGTGTGAAAATAACGGGCTGTCGAACAAATCATTGGACGTGAGGGCGAAACAGCGACTTTGTTATCACGTTGTCTGTTAAACTCGGAGTTGCGTGGTGGCGGTTTCGCCCCACGTCAACTCAATCGTTCGGCATTTTCTCTCTGATTTTATGAAGTTTGAAATCAAGCAAATTTTACTTGGCGTTGTCTTCCTTGCTTTATCTTGTTTGAGCGTAGCGGGACAAGAACAAAAACCACCGCAGGAAATTCCGACTGTCGCTTATTGCGACCTTGTTCGTGAGCCAGCTTTGTATGACAACAAAGTTGTTCGTGTTACAGCAAATTATTTTGTCGCCTTTGAAGGTTCAATTATGCGAGACTTTGCTTGCGACGGAAAAGATACTTGGGTTGAATTTGACGCTGCAATCGAAAAGTCAACGCCGCGCAAAATCTGGAAGAAGTTTGACCGTTGGACTGACGCAAGTCCTGTCAGAAACAAAACCGGCGGCATTGACCATCCGAGCCGTCAAGTCAATGTAACGTGGGTTGGCTTGTTTCAAGGCGTTAAGCGAACTCAGTTATTTGGAAAGCGAACTGTTCCTTTGGGCTTTGGTCATATGAACGGTTTTAGTTTTCAGTTTATCGCTCAAAAAGTTGAATCTGTCAGCAAAGTTGCGTCAAACTGAAAACAAAAAACAAAAGTCTTTTATGCAACGCAATGCCGAACAATTCAATGGACGTGAGGGCGAAACAGCGACTTTGTTATTTAACTTTTCCGTTTAACTCAAACGAGCTTGGTGGCGGTTTCGCCCCACGTCATCTCAGCCGTTGGGCGTTTCTTGGTTAATTTATGAATGTTCTCGCTTACGAAGAAAATACAATCGCATTGCTTAAACTTTTGAAACGGCAAACGCCCGAACGCATTTTCTCCGATGAGCATAATCAAGTTGTCTTTGATTACAGGGATTTTCATATTGCCGCTTTCCCAGAAAATCTTGATGCCGCTTCACAGAACGAGTTTGACGAAATGATTAACGCGAAATTCGAGCGCGTTAATTCAACCTATCAACCAAACGAACACGACAAATTGCTGTTTCAGAACACAGCAATCAGTCGTCTGTGGATTCTCCGAACATTGCTTTATTTTACAGACCACGTTCTTTATAACAGCGAAGCCGAAGCTCTCGGAGATTTTGAAATCAAATCTGAAACTGATAACGCGATTGCCGACCTTTTGCGCCAAACTAGCGGCGGACACGAAGAAGTTGTTTGCCACCCGAAAAGCGACGAAGCCAAGAGCGTGAATCAAGAGTTTGCAAACCTTATTGATGCTGGCGTAATGTTTGAAATTGACGGCAAATTATTGATGTGTTTTTCTTGGAAAAACGGCTATTGGGTAGTCGGCAAAATAATGTCGCTTGAAGAATTAAAAGAAGTAGTTTCTTGTTATGAGTTTGTCGAAATATAAAAACACGCCCAACAATTCAATGGACGTGAGGGCGAAACAGCGACTTTCTTATCACGTTGTCCGTCGAACTCAAACGGGCTTGATGGCGGTTTCGCCCCACGTCATCTCAACCGTTCGATTGCTTCTGTAAATTTAGAAACGTATGCTTATCAGAATGAAAATAATCGCAGTAATTTTATTTTTGAATTTGTTATTTGCTTCAACTGCTTTGCCGCAGGAAACAACGCCGCAAATCAGAGTTGAAATATCAACCTTCAAGGACAATGACGAACTTACTTCATCAAACTGTTTCAAATCGGGCGAAAGAGTAAATGTAAAAATAACGATGACTAATTTGTCCGACCAAAAAATAGGTGTGCCAAAGGGAATAGATTTTTCTCGCCCGACACTATTCCGAAACGGAGAATTAGTCTCTTACCGTAAATATATTGCTGCAAAGTGGGAAAAGTATCCGGGCGGAGGCGTTATGGGAATTCTTTCTTTAAATCCAAATGAAACGAAAACAGAAGTTATCGAACTTGGGGACGCTTACGAACCCATCAAAGTTAATGACACTTACAAACCGTTAGAAATTGGCGAGTATCAGCTTTCACTAGAGAAAAGACTTTTTAAGGACAATAACTTCGCTTCAAACACAGTTATTTTCAAAGTGTCTTGTGTTTGTAGCGAGCAATGAAAATAACGACGCAATCGAACAAATCAATGGACGTGAGGCAAAAACAGCGACTCTTTAAAACGGTTCTTCTGAACCCGCAGCTTGCGCGTAGCCGGTTTTTGCCCACGTCATCTCAGCCGTTGGGCGGCTTCGCTTAACCCGAAACGAATCGAAGCGGAAAGAAATTTAATGTCATTTTTAACTTTTCAAAAACAATCTGGCTTGCGTAACAAAGCGACTTTCTTCGGCGCAATCGGAATACTTTTAGCGATTGTTTTAGCTTGTCAACCGAGCAAAAATACAAACGTAAACTCGACGAGCCAAACAACTACGCCTAAACCATCGCCAACGGAATCAAATGCAAACTCAGCAATTCAACAGATTACGCCTAGCCCAACACCGACAGTTGCCAGTTATAAATCGGGCGGGCTTGGGCTTGACCGAGCAACTTGGGAAAGTTCACACGGCAAAGCGTTAGAAGATGGCACATCTTTCTTGAGATACGAAAATGACAAGTTTGCCGTTATGTTTTCTTCTTCAAAGTCCGGCAACGCTAGTCATATTGAGCGCGTTTATGGAGACCGCAACGCTGTTCCAATCGTAGATGCGCGAGTTGAAAGTAAGTCGTTTATTCCGGCTGATGCTAAGTTTGTGCGAACATACACATCGCGGAGCGACAGCACAATTGACCTTTATACAAGCGAGTCGTTGAAAAGTCGTTTCTCCGAATCTGACTTTATTGGCGGCAAAGCAGGAGATTTTATTGTTTTGTATCGCAACCAAACTGGAAAGGTAATGACCTTTATTACTGCGATAGGCAATAATCCGTAACGCGCCGCCCAACAAATCATTGGACGTGAGGGCGAAACAGCGACTTTGTTATTGCGTCGCTCGCTAAACCTAAAGTTGCGTGAATTCGGTTTCGCCCCACGTCAACTCAATCGTTGTGCCGCTTCGCTTAATAACGGTGAAATAATATGAAGAATTTTTTACTCTTAACAATCGCCCTCCTAATATTTCCCATTTATTCGGTAAATGCCCAGACGGATAAAATTAGTGTAAGCGTATCTGTTACTGCGGATGACCCAATAAAAAGCGACATTGAAAGCTATGTTAAGCGAGAGTTAAGGGCATTAGGCGATATTGATTTATACGCGACGAAACCGGATTATGAAATTCGATTGATAGCCATTAAACCGGGTTCTGCTATTGCTATCTCTACTTTAGTGCTTCAAAAGTATGATTTTACCGTTTATCTAAACAACATATTAACGTCCAAAGGAGTTGATGAGAAAACTAAAAAAGATTTATCTTTTCTTGCAACTAAAGAATCTGTTGAGCAGTATTTTTTAAACTCCAATTCAATTTACAATCTTTCGGAAATGTGCAAATCCATTGTAGCCAGCATTGACGCTGATACTTTTGAGAGTGAGAGAAAATTAAAAAGACTTATCAATGACATACCAAGTAAAAAATCAACTTCAACAGTTACGCAGCCAAAGCAAAACAATCAGCCGGTTTTTGAACGCCGCTATGTTGGCGGAAACAAGCCGCCGCAAATTGTCGTTACCAATGACGCTGACAAAACCCTGACATTAAATTTTGGTGGCAGTAAGTTCACCATTCTCGCTGGTCAAACGCAAACTATTAACACGACAGACGGCGGCAATTTTTCTTTTGTCGCATCTGCACCCGGCATTGAATCTTTGAGCGGACAGAAGAACTTTGAACGTGGGTATATTTATACTTGGAGATTTTACGTCGTTACAGTTCGCAGGTAGTTTGTATTGTGTTTCTGTTAAAGTGTTTAATTGAACTGTTATTAAACTTGAACTTTTTCTATGAACGGACGGCACAACAAATCATTGGACGTGAGGGCGAAACAGCTACTTTGTTTTCACGTTGTCTTTTTAACTCGAAGTTGCGTGTAATCGGTTTCGCCCCACGTCAACTCAATCGTTCGACGGCTTCTATCTTTGTAGAAATTTTAAAGCATCGCGGGCATAATCGCGCATCGTGTCATCGCTCGCGCCGCCAAGAATCATATATGCGAGTCTATGCAGCTTATTTTCAGTTTCGTCTAATTGACGCTCGACGCTCCGCGTTTTCTCAATCGCGCCGTCGAACAAATCATTGGACGCGAGGCTTTCGTTATTGCTTTTTAAGTTTTTCATAATGCCGCCCGCGTCAACTCAACCGTTCGACATCTTCGCTTGGCTTGAAACATTGCGCTAATGGACGCGGAATACATTTCAAAATTTGTTGAGCATTTGAAAACGCAGGGCGTTTCGTTTGAAGTTGGTTTGTCTGATTCTGAAGTTGACCAAGTTGAGCGGCAGTTTAACTTTAAGTTTCCGCCGGACTTACGCCAACTTGTTCAATACGCTCTGCCTGTTTCCAAAAGTTTTCCTGATTGGCGTAACGGAGATGAATACACTCTTGCAGAACAGATACGTTGGGCGGCAGACGGCATTTGTTTTGACATTGTGCATAACAGTTTTTGGTTAGACGATTGGGGCGCGAAGCCTGACAACCTTGACGAGGCTTGCCGAGTAGCGCGGCGTGAACTTGCGGAAGTTCCTGCTCTTGTTCCAATTTGTTCGCATCGGTTTATTCCGAGCGAACCGGAACTCGAAGGCAATCCAGTGTTTTCGGTCTATCAAACCGACATCATTTATTACGGTGTTGACTTGGCAACTTATTTTGCCGCAGAGTTTAATATGCCTTCGCCGGAGTGGGCGGCAACCGAACCGCGCTACATTCGTTTTTGGGGCGAATTGGTAAGCTAAGGCAATGTCGAACAAATCATTGGACGTGAGGGCGAAACAGCGACTTTGTTTGGGCGTTGTCTTTTTAACTCGGAGTTGTGTGTATTTGGTTTCGCCCCACGTCAACTCAATCGTTAGGTGCTATTTAGCTACAAGGAACAAGTGGATTTCTATATTAACAAGGAGAGAATCGTATGCGTCGCCTATTTGTGCAGTTCATTTACTCGTTACCCACTATCGTTTTTGGTTTAATTGGATTTAGCATTCTCATATTATTGTTCGTTGAGTCATTTACGAACTGGGACACCTTGTTCGGAATGAATTTAGGGCGTGAAGGAATATCAATTTGGCTTGCTCTCTTGATGTTAGTCTTTGGGCTGGGCTTTCTTTATATGGCTGCTATTAACTTGATTCGTCCTGAGAAAAGTCTAAAGGAATTGGATAAACAAATCTTTGGTATTTCAGGGTCTACGACTATTAACTCCGCAAAAGAATGGATAACATTTCTTGCACTAACGGCATTAGTAGCTGTTTTGTATTTGACAGGCATTTACCTTATATTCATCTTCTTTATTGGTTCCTCTAAACAAAATCAGTATGGCTGGATATTTATGTTTATAAGTTTATGGGCATCATATCATCTTGGTAAGAACCTAGCCTTTCAGGTGAAAAGAACGTGTAGTAGATATATTTTTATACCTCTACTACTTTGTATGTTTATTGGGATACCAACAATTACCATACTCATTAGTTTGTTATTAGGTTCATCTAAGGAAATTCTATTAAGTATGTTCGACACTTATAGTGAACTCCTCTCAATTGCTGGCGTGGGAATCCTTGCACTATGCTTCGGCATCGCTACTTACGAGTCCCCTACCGTTGTCCCTTTTACTTATGCGCCTACCAGCCCAATGCCGAAAAACCTGCTTGGCTTTTCTACCAATCAAGTTATCGCTGATTTAGGACAACCAGAGCAGATTATCAATCTAGATTCTAAAATGGTGTATGTTTATAAGAACTTGAAGGTTATTTTTATTAATGGTCAAGTCACTGACGTTCAGTAAATATGAGGTGAGATAGAATAGTTCATTCCCCGCCGCACCTAACAAATCATTGGACGTGAGGGCGAAACAGCGACTTTCTTTGGTTAGTTCTCCGTTAAACTCAAACAGGCTTGGTGGCGGTTTCGCCCCACGTCAGATACTGTGTTGGATGTCAAGCGGTTTTCGCCCAATTTGGGTCAAATGGTTTTCCGGTTTTCAACACTCCAAAGGCGAGATGAATCAGTTTTCGCATCGCCGCT
>JAABUN010001871.1_pt1 | contig 41863 bp, 37 predicted proteins | sample 5559311 | NCBI WGS metagenome assembly JAABUN01 (sample SAMN10711877, study PRJNA513370) | rock metagenome | isolation source: Antarctica rocks | place: Antarctica: Victoria Land, Siegfried Peak sud
GAGCCGATCTCCCTTGGGTCTACTCCGATCGCCTTTGCGTGGGCGACCTGCTCCATTCGCTCGGCGTGAGCTGCCAGTAGTTGTCGGCGGGCCGCTTGTTGCTCTAGCCGCAGCAGATCAGTCTCGGGTGGCGGTGGCCTGGTCACGATCGCGACGATTGCCCGGAGCGAGTCGTCGCTCGGATACTCCCCGAGACGCTTTATCTGCAACACCCGGCAGCGGTCGTGGAGAATCTCGACGATGCGTTCCGATGGAAAACCAGTCCGGGCAAGGTCGAGGGCGATCGCTTCGAGTAGTGGCCTACCCTTGGTGGCGACCCCTCCCCTGTACCGAGCCAGTGCCCCACCCCGTAGCCGCCTCTCGATTCGATCCTTACCTACCTCCTCTCTGTCGAAATGGAACGTATGTTCTACTGGCTTTTGCCGGGCTCGGTGCTGGTGGTGCCCGGCCCGATCGGTGTGCCCGTCCTTGTGTCGTCATACCTTCTCCTTTGGTCACGGTGACGCTCCATGGTGCTCGTGGCCGTCCTGATATCACCTTTTCCCGCCCGTGTCTCCGCTCTAGCGCGTGCCCTGTATCCAGCCGTCGTCGCCCGTGTCGCCCTGGCCCTGCGGCTTGGTCGAATGCTTGGTTGGTTTCGACAGCACGGGTGCGTCTCGCCACTCGCCCTCGACCGTTTCACCGTCCAACGAGCCAATCGGGACGAAGGTGCCCTCGGCGACCTCCTGCTGGATCGTCCGTTCCTCCTTGGCGATTCGCTCCTCAATACCGCCGTATACCACCTCGCGAATCTGTACGGGTCGTTCCTCGACAGACAGCCGCACGTCCTGCTTGGGCTGCCACTGGCCGAGCTCGATGGCGATCTGTTTCAACGTTTCCCGGTACTCGCGGTAGTGAACGACGCTGCCGGTCGCCAGCCACTGCGCCTTGATCTTGTCGGCTGCCTCGTCCAGCTCGCGAACGCGTCCCTCGCGCTCGGCCCGAATCAGGCCCCAAACCTCGGCGTGAATCTCCTGCCGCTGGCGCTTCACCTCGGCGGCGAACCGGGTGTCCTGCCGCCACAGCCAGAGCGTCTCGCGTACGACCCCCACCTCCTCAGCGACAGCTATGACCGAGAGACGGCCCACGGCCAGCAGCCCTGCGGCTTTCGCCTTGTTCTCAGGCCAGTCCTCGACTGTCGACTGCTTCAAGCCCAACTCGCCCGGCACCGCGTCCTCCGTTCTTGCCTTGCTTCACTGGCTACCACGTCAACAACCACTGGTATGGGCACCGTCTCGACGCGACCGCCTGCCGCAGTTGCTGCAATATGAGCGACGCGCTGTAGTAGGTGCTACCACGGGTATACATCCGGGGAGAGACGTATACCCTCGCTCTCACGGCGTGCCCTCTTGGTCGGGAAACCCCATCCGGGCATTACCGGCGCCACCCGGAGCGGTACAGGCGGCTCACCCCCTCTCGCCCGTTTGTTCGATGCCAAGCGCTCGCCCACCGGGAGCAGTCAGGAGATAGAAATGACCCTCGTGCATCGCTAACTCGCCCTTATCGACGAAGACTGCGCCCTGGTCGGTCACGACCGAGCCGTCCTGGTTGTAGAGGTAGGTGAAGTCACCGGCCAGCGGTAGGGCCTGCCTCCGGGTCCGGAAGTGCCCGCCGTAATTCTCGACCGCTACAGTTAGATCCTGCGACAGTCCTCGGCCCCGCTCGCCAAACTCACCGGGCACGTACCGCCGCAGGTAGACGCGCTGGTCGGGATGGGCCTCAAAAAAGGCCCAGTACCGACTGCTGACGGCTTCGATGACGGCGTCGAACAACGGAGGACGACCAGATCGGCCTCCTACCGGGTTCCGGTTTCGATCTCGTTTACTCACTGCCTTTGTCCTTCCTTGCCCATCGGCAGCCTACCCGAACATGTCGTCGGCGGTGCCCGACGCGAGAGGCTCCTGAGCTACTCGTACGGGTACCGAACCACACGAACTATCCGAACCATCCACACCGCTATGAACCACCGGACCAGTGGGCGAACTACCCCCGGATGGTTCGTCTGGTTCGGATTGGTCCGTGCGGTTCGGGTGGTTCGTGGGGTTAGCTACCACCGAGTACCCCCGACTCCCGCTCTCCACCAGCCCGTCCTGGGTTAGCTGCCAGAGCAGGCGTTTAGTCGTCCCACGCGGCTTCCCGAGAATGTCCCCCACGGCCCCTGCCGTGAGTGTCCCACCGACCTGCTGCAGAACCTGCAGGACTTCGAGACGCTCGTCGCTCAAACGGTTCTCGGCGGCGTCTCCCGAGACCGACCATCGCGCTGTGTCCGCGTTCCACGTCAGCGGAAGCTCCCTCGCGTCTTCCTTCATGTCGCGCCCGATGACGGTCAGGATGGCGTCCGCCCGGCCCCGCTGTCGCTGGAGCAGGAGGGCACCGTCGAGGGTTGCTGACGAGCCCATCGAGCCGGTGATGGTTTCGAGCGGGTCTTCGGCTTCCTGCTTTCGGAAGTGGCTCAGGACAAGCACGGATACTCCGTGTCGCATCGCCAACTCCTGCAGCGGCGAGAGCGCGGCGTAGTCCTCCTCGTATGCGTTTCCTCGTCCAGCACGTGGCTTGACGCGGGCTAGGGTGTCAACGACTACGAGTCGGGCATCGGGCCGAAGCGTTAGCCACTCGTTCAGAACACGCAGCCCGCCCTCGCTGTCGTCTGTCATCCGAGGCCATCGGTTGGCCAACTCAAGTCGGGTCGGAGTGACCAGCCCGGCGAGGCCGAAGTCGAACGAGAACGTATCGGTCCTGGAGTCGTAGCGGCCCGTTCTGCCGTTTGCTCCGGCGACCGGTGCGAGAAGCTTGGCCATCCGATCCTGTAGGCGGCGCGGGTTGTCCTCCAAAGCGAGATAGAGCACGTCGCCCTGTTCGGTCTGTTCTCCGAGGACCGAGCCTCCCGTGGCAACAGCGAGGGCGATATCGAGCGCCATCCACGACTTGCCCATCTTCGGCTTTCCGACCAGCATGGTCAGCCCTTCGGGAAACAGAGCCGGATTCGCCCACCGCTGGGACGGTCGCCTCAACATCCGAGTCGATTCATCTACGAGGACGACGGTGCTGCGGGCCGTCTTGCCCTGGTGAGATGGAGCGCGCTCAGAACCGCTGAGCCGAACGACCGATGGCATCCCACTTGCACGGAGCTGGACGAGAACGACCACCACGTCGAGGTCGCGGAGGACATGATGTCAGATACGAGTGTGACGAAGATCGATTCGCGGTTCTCGCCGAAAGGCGGGCTCGGCCAAAAATACCTGGCGGCCGGCACCGTCCTCTCCATGCGGCTGTGGGAGGAGGAACTGCCCAGTGAGCCCAAGCCCGAGGCACGGCGCGACTATGAGACGGTCGGCTACGTGATCGCGGGGCGTGCCGAGCTCCACCTGGAGGGGCAAGTCGTGGTGCTAGAGCCGGGCAACTCCTGGGTGGTTCCCAAGGGCGCCTCCCATACTTACAACATCCTTGAGCGCTTCACGGCTGTTGAAGCCACGAGCCCGCCCGCCGAGGTGCACGGCCGCGATGAAACCGACTGATCGTAAGTTCCACCGCCCCGATAGTCGGCCGATCATACGCCGAGAGCCTTAAACGGTACTGCTTCAACTCTTTCACATCGCAAGCTGAACGACCGGTCCGCACGCCGGACTCGTCGCATTGATAAACAGGAGGAATGGCGATGCTTTTCTACTGCAAGTTTACCTGGTATCCGGGCGTCAAGCGGGAGGTGGTTGCCCAGCGCGTCGTGCAGCAGCACGACGCGGGCGCCAACTGTCCCGAGCGGATCAAGGGTTGGTATAACTTGGTTGGTGGGGGAGCGGGTTTCCTGCTCGTCGACTACGACACCCCCGAGCAGCTCACCGCCTTCCTCCAGCCCTACATGGACCTGATGAGCTTCGATGTCCGGGCGGTCACGGCGAACGCGTACGACAGCACCATCGAGCAGCTCCGAGGGCTTGGGACATCCTGACCTCCGGAACGCTCGGCCGAGCATCTACGGGCGGACGCGGAGCGAGCGGTCATCAACGCGCGACGACGGACGAGTTGAGACCACGGATTATCTCGGCCGATAACGGGATGGACGCACTCCGCGCCGAGGCGAAGGCGCGGTGGGGCCACACTGACACCTGGTGCCAGTCCGAGGAACTGACAAAGGTCATGGGACCCGCCGACTTCCGGCGAGCCAACGCGGAGATGGCGACGATCATGGAGGCGATCGTCGCCGCCATGCCGCACGGCGTTGCATCGCCCGCCGTCCAGCGACGGATCGGCGACTACCGCGCGTGGCTGGGACGGTTCGCCCCCGTCGACGACGAGGTCTTCCGCTACTGGGCCGACATGTACGTGACGACGACCGCTTCGCCGAGACGTTCCGGCAGTTCCACCCGGACCTGCCGGTCTTCCTCCGCGACGCGATGCATGTCTCCCTGGGCGACCGCACGTAGCGTCCCGGATGGATCTCGTCCACTGATGCCGCGATGACTGGATGAGTACGACGGGGATCCGGTGGATGAGGTCCAACGCGTCCCGTCGTACTGACGTATCGAAAGAACTACGCCGGGTCGCGACATCATCCCACAGTCCGAACCCTATGTAGTCAGGCCCCTCGCCTGGGCGAACACGTTCAATCGACTACCCGAGGCTCGTCGATCTCGTCTAACGGCGGGGATAGCCGACCCGTCAGCCGTGTCAGCGACAGGACCAGCGCGCAGATCGCCAGCCCGGCGACCATCGCGCCGATCGGTCCATTCGCATCCACGGTCTACCCACCGACGAACGCTCTCCAGCAACTCGGTCCGGACCGCGTTCGGGACGTCCGGGAACACGACCACCGCGGCGGCGAGCGCGACCACCGCCATCGTCGAGATCGCCACGAACGTTGCCGACCAGCCCAGCCACTGCCCGATCACTGTCCCGAGCGGCACCCCCATCGCCGCCGACAGGGCGATCCCGCCGAAGACCGTCGCGACCGCCTGTCGGGCTCCGGTCTGCGGCCAGTACCTCCTACCCCTGGACATACGGGCCGGGGGAAGGGTGAGTACGCGCTTCCGGGGCCTGCCCGCTCGGTCCGGACCCTTCACGGTAAGCCGTGCCGGGTGGGCCGAGAGTCGGTAGAGGCGGGGCTCGGGAGAGCAGGGCGGTCGGCTCTAGTTTCACCGGGTTACTTCTTTCCCGCTCCCACGGGACGCGAACGGGTTTTCGGCTACCCCCGAAACCACGTCTGGGTCGGCCCTGCTTGTCCTTCTTAACCGTGTACCACCGGATCGACACCGCCGCATGGTGCCGGAGCATCGCCTCGGAGAGCGCGACGGTCTTGTCCTGTGATCCGCCGTCCACGCGCTCAACCCAGACGGGTTCGTTGAGGCGCCGAAAGACCATCGCCGGATTATTCGCCTCGGCAAACGCCTGCCACGCGCTCTCGGTCAGCCGATTTAGGTCCTCCTGAGTCACCCGAACGCTTGAGCGAGTCTCGTCCAGATCCACGCCCGTCACCCCAGGCCAGCCCATGATGGCGTTGATCGACTCCTTGGTCCCAGTCAGTTCAGCCAGCCTGGGCCAGCCAGTCGTCGGTCCCCCGTCCTCCTTGGCGATCTTGTGCGCGACCGCCCGTCGTCTGTCCGGGCTGGTGCGGGTCTCGGCAAAGCAAGTGTCGTTTCGATTCACAGAAGGGGTCACACATCGTGGTACCGCGAATGAAACTGACTCATCAGATGTAGGGCTACTTCGAACCTGACTGAGAGACCACCCGTGAACGTACGCGGACTCATCTCGCGAGTGATGTTCGGGTATGCTCCACGTTGCGGGACTTGAAACCTGTCCGCTTACAGCTGAGGGACCCGGTGTTGCTACGCCCATGATGAGGAGCAAGACTGCGGCAGTCCAGCACTAGACGACGGCAACGTGACGACTGATGAGCATCTTTGCTCCACAGCTCAAGGGGCGCCTCAGGCGTCGGTGGTCCGTTCTTTCATTCGCCAGTGCGGTGACTGGGCAGGGTATCGTATCCCGGATCTAGAAGCGCGAGTGGCACCAGGCAGAGTAATAAAAGACCAAATTCCGGTATCGACACAGAGCGAGTCGACACCAGGACGTGGACGAGTCACCGGACAACGACCGGCATGGAGACCAATCGTTGTCCGTCGGAGCGTTTGCACTGAGGCTAGCCGACGAAGAACGGACCAGCGATCTCGAGGACCTCGGCCGGGGTCAGCGGGGCATCGGCCACGTTCGGGTACGGCTGGAAGTCGGCATTGTTGATTAGGGCACCGACGAAGGAGGCGTGACGAGCCTCGACCGCCAGGATTCCCAGGGCTGACGTGACCAGGGCCGGGGTGGAGGTCAACGCGGCCAGGGACGGGGAGGCACCGATGTAGGCGGAGACACCCGTGTTCTCCAGCGCGGCGGACGTGTAGAGGAAGGAGGAGACGTCGCTGACGCCGAAGTCATAGACGGCCTCCTGGGCCGGCTCGCCGCCGAGGTCAAGGATGACAGAGGTCAGGACGTCGACATGGGCAGCTTCATGGTCACCGATGAGCACCAGCAGCGGGTAGACCGACGGGGACCCGAAGTCGTCCGCCGAGAACAATGCCAGCGTCTCACGGTAGAAGGTGGCCTCGAGGTGCTCAAGGGTCAGGGCGTAGTTGAGGACGTCGACGTCCGTCGCGAAGTACGGGTCGACCGGGAGCACGTCCGACTGGGCGGAGGCCTTCAACGCCGGCAAAGCGGTCATGGCCAGCGCAGCGCCCCCACTAACGAGGGCGGACTTGCCGAGGAGCGTGCGGCGGGACGTGAGCCGCTCGCGCTCAGTGCTGATGGCGGTCATGAAGCGATTAGCAATGTCCTGAGACATGTGGAAACTCCTTGGATCGATCTTACTATCACGCTCACAGTGACGGCAGACCTCCCGCCAGGCGTAATCGACCTGCGCCGGCAGGTGGGGGATCATCACATCACCGTGTGGCGTCGAAGCCCATTGGACTTCATCTAGTGTAACGGATTGATGCGTACAGTGGATCATCACACGAGAGAATTATGTAGTTCGATAACCTCAGGTTCGACCTCACGACTATGGGCGCCGCTGTACTGCTGGTAGAGCGCCTCGACCTTCTCGTCTAAACACCACTCCAGCGGCGGCACCTGATCGCGGCCGGGGGGGGCGTCGAACCTCGTCGGGCTGGCGGCAGACTTGGTCATCTTACTCTCGGTGGCCTTCGGCTCCTTGGCGCAGCTGGAGGGGCAGATGATTGGCAAGGCCTGGATGACGCTGGCGGGCCTGCCGCTGGTGATTGAGCTCCGCGTGGAATGGGCGGCGTGGTATCGCCACGGCATGATCCGGCCGCGAAATCTACCCGTAGCCGCTGAGGGCCGCGACGGCGGAAACTGGCTTGGTTACGAAGAAGTGACATTGGCAGGACTATGGGTGGCCCGTACGTTAGTCAGTGCGGAGCCTTGCCTGACGATCGGGTGTCCTACCGCCTGGTCGACCGTCGAAGCCCAAAAGAGATCCGGGAGGCATCCCCTCCCGGCCCGCGCGATCGCCGTGAGCGCCCTGCGCGATTCCAGGCGGAGGGTGTCGACCATGCCAGCTTCCTTATGGCCCCGCACGCCGCAATAGTACGTGCACTCCCCTGCGGGGGCGTTGATCATCACCGTGGTCATCGCCCCGCGGCCGATCGTCTTTGAGTGGACGTCCAGATCCTCGACGTTGAAGTTGTGCTCGGCCACGCCGGTGTTGGCCAGCGTGATGGTGACCTCGGTGTCTGCGGGAATAGTAAGCTCCGCCGGGAGGAAGGAGATCGGGTCAGCTCGATGACGACGAAGGCGACGTAGTGCATGGTGTCGCCGAAGCTAGAGACGAGCTGCGCCCGCACAGGGGCGCGTAGGTAGGGGACCGCGCCACGGCGACGTAGGAGCGGGCGATGCTGCGAAGTCGACGCACTGAACCTGCCTCTGCTATGGCTTGGTTCCTAGCAAGGAGACTCGACTCTCACGTCCGAAGCCAGTCGGCGTGGTGTGGACGGCATCGCCTGAGTAAACGATAGCGCGGTAGGGTGACCTTCTCTTAGCAGAAGGTGATTTACGCCCGAGACAGGCCTCTTGCTCCCCATGGTCCCGGAGCAAGAGGCCAGAGGTTCGAGTCCTCTTGGGCGGACCACTCAGCTTCTTACGACGACCACTTCCCGCCGATCGAATCGCTCGCCCAGATCAAAGGCGCTCTCCGGCTCCTCCACCTTACCAATCCGGTCGTCGCCAGAGTCACTAGCGCAGACTCCTAATTTGGAAAGCAGCTACGCTCGGCAAAATTAACCTGACCTCATCGACGTGGGTAATGCCGCAACGTGGCACCCTTCGACCAACTTCGGACCGCACGGCGTTCAGCAGACCCACAATACGCCAGGTCCGGAAAGGCGAGAACTAAAAGGGGCGACGATCCAGAGGAGCACTGGATCGAAGCAACGGTATTCCTCCTGACCTAGCGTTGCTCCACTGGCCCTTCGGACTACGCGAACAGGTTTTCGGCTACCCCGGAAGTGGGGCCGGGTCTGCCGTGCAGGGGGTCGCAGATGATTACAGGGGCTCTCCGGACTCCTCCTGACCAACAACACCCCCCTCCCTGTTGTTCTCGGGGACGAATCGTGAAACCCCCTGTAGCCCCCTGTAACCCCCTGCAGTGCCCCCCGGCGGCAGTCCCGGCAATTCAGTAACGGCGTCGTCCGGTGCCGGTGGTGTCCACTCCTGCCCCTCTCTCGCCTCCAGCCGGTAGGCGCTGTTCGAGCCGCGTGGCGCTGGGGCTTTTCGGATGGCGAAGCCGCCGTACACATTGTCAATTTGTCGTCGGAGCAGCGACCCGAGCTCGGCCTTTCGCTTGTCCTCCTGCCACGCCTGGAACGTAATCCCGGCTTGGTCTGCAACCGGGAGCAGCGCCGTCGCGGTCTGCCGCTCAGGTCCGAAGCGGTCCCACCAGCCCGAGACGAACGACCGCAGCGCTGCGCCCTCGTCGTCCACTTCGGCGTAGAAGTCGGTCTGGTTGTCGAGGAAGCCCGGCACGCCCGCCGTCGAGAGAATCCCTCCCATTACTTTTGAGTAGGATTCGTACGACCCGAGCGACCGCTTCCCTGCTGGTCGCCCGGCGCTCACCCACGCCCGAGCGAGGGTCAGAATCGACCAGACCAGCTTGCCGTAGTTGTCTCGCACGAACCGGGTCAGGTCGGGGTGTTTCCAGTCGGTCCGCAGGTGCGGAAACTCCACGTCAACGACGAGCCGACAACGGAGCGCCCGGCGCGCAATCTCGTTCGACATGACCGGGTTATTCGACGAAGCAACCCACGCGCACCGAACCGGCACGTACACCGTCTCGGAGACGCCAAGCTTCCGGTCTCGGTAGATGTCCGACGTGAGCACCGAAGCCAGCGACTCGGAGTCAATTCGCTGGTTCACGTTGTCGAAGTAGATGAACGGCACGCCTTCGGAGAGGAGCGCAAACAGCTTCTTTCGGATCTCCTCCTCGTTTCCCGAGAGCGGGGTCTCGTCCGCTCCCGAGCCGCCAGTGAACAGACTTGTCAGGACGGTCACGAGGAGCCCCTTGCCGGTTCCTGGCTTCGCTGCCTCAACCATGTGCAGCGGCGTCGGTCCGTCGATCATGTCTCGGACGAACGGCAGGAACGCCAGTGAGAGCGCGTGTGCCCGTTCCGACTCCGACACGAAGGGGAACTCGCTCACGAGGTCGAAGAGGAGTAACCGCGCCCGGTCGGTGTCGGCCTTCGTCGGGTAATCCGGCACTGCTGGGATCGCGAGACCCGCCGGTGGGTCGTAGTAGACGCGGGCTGCCGGGTGGTAGCCCGGTTCCGTCTGGAGCGTCCCGTTCGGCGCGAACACCGGAACGGTGACCACCCGGTTGAGGACCGGGAGCGGGATGTTCGGGTTGGCCCGCATGTCTCGAATCACGTCGATCGGCGGCTTGGTCGCGACTTCTTCGCCCTTCCGGTTTCGCGTCCACCACCGGATGGCGTCGTCGGCGTGGTGGCGAAGCAGGGTGTCGTCCAAATCGCGAATGATGACCGTGTTGCTGTCGTCGATTCGTTCGACCCGAACCGGCTTGTTGGAGCGCCGGAAGAGCGTCGGCGGGTCGTTGGCTTCTGCCAGCGCCGTCCACGCCCGAGCCGACAGCTTGTCGAGGTCGCCCTCGTAGACCATGACAGCGGGACGGGTGTCGTCTAGATCGACGTGACCAACGCCCAGCCAGCCCAGAATCGCCTCGATCGACGCCTTCGCTCCGGTCAACTCGGAGAGCGTCGGCCAGCCGGTCATCGGACCGCCGTCCTCCTTCTCAAGCGTTGACGCGACGGCCCTCCTCCGGTCGTCGGGTTCGTGGTCTCCGGTCTCGGCAATCAGAACCTCGGTCATCGCTTCGATACGGTCCTGATCGACGCCTGCGTTCAGGAGTCCACCGGCCAGAGCGAGGTAGGCGGCGTGTCGGAGCCCGTCGCCCTGTCGCGGCCAGATGGCGAGAAGCTCCGCGACGACCGCTACCTCCGCGACACACTGGCGAAGGTCCTCGGCCTTGATGCGGGCGGGTTCACCGTAGGCGTACCAGACCTTCTGCTCGCCGTCGGCCACCCGTCCCGGTGGCGCGGCCATCTGTTGCCCGCTGGACAGAATCTCTACGATCGGTCCTGGTACGGCGCTCCCCTTGAACGTCTTGTGCGGGAGTTCGCCCTCGACGAGGTAGAGCCAGTGGCTCCACGGCTTGGCGTCACGCCCGGCGACGAGGCCGGTTTTCGGGAGCATGCCTGCGTGCCGGGCAACCCGAAGAGCCAGAGCGGAATCAAGGTCCACGTCAACGAGCCAACCAGACGGCTCACCGGTTCGGATCCCGATGCCATCCCTCGGCTCAAACTGCCGGTCGAACTCGGCGAACGGCACGTCGGTTGTCGTCCACGCCGGGAGCCGCGCCGCCTTCGTGTCGGCGATGAGTGGGGTAATTGCCCAACCCCGTCCGGTGTACTGCTCGGCTGCCTCGCGGACTGTGGTTGGCTGTTCAGGCATGCCGCTTGCGGAATCGATACTAGCCACTTCTACTCCTGTCCCGAGGCCTCGACACTTGCCGGTGTTGAGGTCTCTCCTTGTATGCGTCCGCCCGTTGGTCGACTACTCATCAGTCGAACTCGGCGTTCCGGTGTACAGCCACTCGGCTAGGCGGCAGTCCGAGTCGTAGCCGTCGAGCGCGTCGAGCGCCTCGATTACGGCAGGTGGAATCTCGTCGGCTTCGAGCATCTCCTCCAATGCCGCCCGTCGCCGGAGCAGAGCGGCCTGCTCGCCCGTGAAGAGCCAGCGGTCTGCTACCCGTGTCGCCCGAACGTTTCCCGCGTTCAGTCGTCGGTTGAGCTTGGCCCACGTCCAACCGAGCATCTCGGCCATTTCGGGAGCCGTGAAACGCAGAAAGTGGTGATGCTCGGGGTGCGGAACTCCGCCCCGTCGAAGGTGGTCGTGATACTCGTGGTCGGGTACGCGCTGCGTCATCTGTCGCCTCCAAAGCCGTAACAAAGTGGGTAATCGGGTGAAATAGCTGTATTATCGTAAACGTAAGGCGGATACCACAACCGTGATGCTTGATAGTGAACGAAGTGGTCGATTCTGGAACCGGCCTAGCGTTTATTGCCGTATCTCGCCTTACCACGCCAGGACACAGAGCGGCCCCACCGTAGCGAGGGCATCCGGTCGGGCTTCTCTGTGTTTATTCAATGAGGACCGGCGAACGCGAAGCCGCCCCAACCCAAACGAGGGTCAATGGCGCCGTGCACCCGTGTATCGCGGGGCTCGAACTCGTCACTGGCGGGCAGCGCCTCCATCACGTCGCCGACTACCGGGCCGCCCTGGCTGAGCGCGGCATGGACCCGGCCCCGTTCGCCTGGTACCTCGACGCCTTCGCCCACGGGATGCCACCCCACGGCGGCTTCGCGATCGGCCTGGAACGCCTCGTCGCCCGCCTGACCGGCACGGCCAACCTCCGGGAGGTGACGCTCTTCCCCCGCGATATCAACCGCCTGACGCCGTAAGGGACATTCACCTTATTGGGTGTAAGCGTGATCTGGACCAGGCGCTAAAGCCGCCCGGCAACTCGAAGATCGGTCATCAAATCGCGTTTCGGCGTCAAGCCGGCGAGAGATCAGCTCATGCTGGGCTGGCGGCAGAACAAGCGATCCGCCACCTCGGTGCTGAACCAGAGCGGCGGATCACCCGTTTACTCATTGCCTCGCACGGGAAACGGATATGCGGCACCAGACGGGTTTCGGTGTTGCCGGGCGGCTTGAGCGCCCGGTCCCGCCACGCGACCTGTTTGGCTCCCGAGGGCGACACAGTCGCCGGGCACTTTCAGATGGCACCAACCGAACCAGCGTCCACCCGGTAGTTCGAGCCATTGACGAACGACGCCCGATCCGAACAGAGGAACGCGATCACGTTCGCGACCTCGTCCGGCTTGCCCCGCCGCTTGAGGTCGATCCCCGGTCGCTCGTCCCTGAGGAAACCCTGGATCGCCTCCTCCGTGCTCGTCCCGTTCTTTTTGGCCCGCTTGTCCATCATGGCGTCGGTCATCGGCGTGTGGATGAAGGCCGGCGAGACCGCGTTCACCAGCAGGCCCTCCGAGGCGTAGGTCCGCGATAGTCCCTTCGACAGTGCGAGGATGCCGGCCTTGGCGGAGCAGTACGGGATTTCATCCGGGTAGGGCTGGATCGCATCCTCGGACGCCGTCAGAACCATCCGCCCCCAGCCGCCCGTTCGCAGCGCCGGCAGGAACGTGCTGATCAGCCGAACCGGTCCCAATCAGTCCGTCTCGATCGTGCTGGTCCAGCCATCATCGTCGATCTCGTGGAACAACCCCGTAGCGCCCGTGACTCCAGCACACTGAACCAGGATGTCGATGTCCCCGATCGCGGCCTGGACCTTCTCCGAGAGTGTCGCAAGCTGGTCGAGCTTCGTGATGTCGGCCGCGAAGGCGTGGAGGGACCCTTCCGACGCGTTGAGTTGCGTGGCCGCCGAGTCAAGCCGTCCCTGGTCGATGTCGGAGATGACCACCGTCACCCCCTCCTCGAGCAGCAGTCGCGCCGTGTGCCAGCCGATCCCGGAGTCCGCGCCGGTCACCTGCGCCTTGCGTCCCTTGATTGCCAGATTCATCGGTGACTCCTTCTTAAGTGATCCTGTCATCCTGAACCACTTCAGGAATGTTGACCAGGTTGATAGTCAGGTCATTGACGATCCTTACAGGGCAGATTCCGTGCCCACCGGGAAGCGACCTTGACGTCTGTGACGATCGCCGGTCTGACATGTCACAACCTCCTGGCTTCGATCGGTCGATGGGGATGGTTCGATGAGCCCTATACCTTGCTATAGTCACCGGCGGTTAGGCTACCCGGTCAGGCTGCCAGACGCGTCAGGCGGAGTTGCCTGACACCTCAACGAATTGCATGAGGAGCGACAATTCCATGGATCCGTTCGTTCGCGTCCCGGTCGGTTCGACCGACCGTCGCGTTACGCAGCTTGGCCTCGGCGCCGCCGCCCTGGGCAACGACTCCACGACCGACGAGGACGCCGAGGCAACCATCCGAACGGCCTGGGATGTCGGGATCCGGTACTTCGACGTTGCCCCGATGTATGGCAACGGCGCCGCCGAGATCCGGCTGGGCCGGGCGCTCGCCGCCTACCCCCGCGACGAGTACACACTCTCCAGCAAGGTCGGCCGGCTCATCCCCGGCCACGAGGATGGCGACGGCGTGGGGGAGAGCTGGGCGTTCGACTTCAGCGCCGACGGCGTGAAACGATCGATCGCCGCCAGTCTGACCCGGCTCGGCGTCGATCGAATCGACATGCTGCTCATCCACGACGCGGACGATCATTACGACACTGCCCTGAACGAGGCGTACCCGGTCCTCGCCGACCTTCGAAGTCAGGGCGTCGTCGGCGCGATCGGCGTCGGCATGACTCAGATCCCGCTGCCGGTCCGCTTCGTCCGCGACACCGACATGGACGTTCTCCTGCTCGCCGGCCGCTACACGCTGCTCGACACCGAAGGCGCCGATGAGCTCCTGCCTCTCTGCGTCGAGCGCGGCGTGTCCGTCCTGAACGCCCAGTCGATGCATGGTGGCCTGATCGAGGCGCAGCCCAACCCGCAGTTCCACTACCAGCCGATCGACCCCGCAACCCAGCGGAAGGTCGACACGATTCGCCAGATCAGCGACCGCTATGGTGTGCCGACGGCGGCCGTCGCGATCCAGTTCCCGCTGGCTCATCCGGCCGTCACGGCCGTCCTGACTGGCCCCTCGACGGGCGAGCAGATGGCAGGCAATATCGCCTGGGCTGAGATGGAGATCGCAGACGCTCTCTGGGCCGATCTCCGGGAAGCGGGAATTCTGGCTGCCGGCATCCCGACCTCAACGCTCCCGTACGGAAAGGGCTCCCGATGACCGCCATCATCCTGACCGGTAGCGACCGGTACGCCAACCACTGGCACGACCACGCCGCCAACGCCCAGCGGATCGCCGAGATCCTTGGGGCGGTGAGCATCGACGCCCGACTGCGTGCCACGCATCCGCGCTCGTTTCGGGATCTCGTCGGTGTCGACTTGCTGATTGTCGAGGCCGGCCGTGGCGCGACCAGCCCCGACGACGCGAGTGACGACGAGTGGAAGGCCGCCCACATGCAGCTGGCCGATTACGTCAGCCGGGGCGGGGCGCTGCTCGTCATGCATAACGCGATCGCCGCCTTCAGCGACCTGCCGGCCTGGTCGAACTGGGTTGGCGGCGCCTGGGTCGAGGGTGTCTCGATGCACCCACCGATCGCCGACAACACGATCACGCCTCGCGAGATCGACCACCCGATCGTCGACGGGCTCGGCCCGATCACCGTCCACGACGAGCTCTACAGTCACCTCGGCCGGGCTGACGACAACGTCGTCCTTGCCCACCACCGCTACGACGACCAGAAGCAGCCGCTGGTCTGGGTTCGGGAACACACGACCGGGCGGGTCGTCGTCGACACCCTGGGCCACGATATCCGCTCCTACGACAGCGAGAGCCGTAACCGACTCCTCCAGCGCGAGGCGCTCTGGGCGATCGACGCCGACCCGGCGGTGATTCGAAGTACCTGAGCCCCTCTCGATCCAGGGCTCCGGGCGGCGCGATATGCACTGACGAGCGGAGCCTACACACCATTCTGCAGGAGTTGAGCCAATGTCCCCTTCCATTGCATCAACGATCTCCTCCACGATTGGCCGCGCCAGAATGCGCCTGGTCGTCCTCCTCGCGATCACCGCCATCGTCCTGGCCGGGTTCGGGTCGGCTGCCCTCGGCGCCCAGACCGACGCCACCCCGACTCCGTCAGCCGGAGTTGTCCGGGAAGTCCTCTCCAGCGGTGACCCCGCCGGTGCGCCGGGCGACGTTCTTGAGCTGGTCCAGTACACGATTCCGGCCGGCACAAAACTTCCCGCTCACACGCACCCTGGAATGCAGGTCGCCCAGATCGTCTCCGGCACCCTCTCCTACACCGTCCTTGAAGGAACCGTCCCTGTCACCCGGGCGGGCACCGGGGAGATCGTGCCAGTTACGGGCGATAGCGGCGAAGTCGCGATCAGCCCGGGCGACTCGTTCTACGAAGCCGAAGGCGTGGTCCACTTCGGGCAGAATGCGGGGACCGAGCCGGTCGTGATCCTGGTCGCCTCCCTGTTCACGATCGGGATGCCTCCGGCCCACGTCATTGGGACGCCGGCGGCATAGGGCGTCCCGCAACACAACCCATTGCGCGGTAGCCATGACGTAGGGTCATGGGCTTGCCCTGACCGGCGCCCGCAGGCTCCATCGCCTCGCAGGGCGATAACTGCTGATCTGGGTTCAACCCCGTTGATGGGGGCTGATACATCGGACAACCGTGTGTTGCCCACCTCGGCTGTTCAACCGCGCCCCCTGCTTCCTGAGGGATTTGAAGGCCGAGCATGGTCTCGCCTGGCGGCGAAGGCCGCTGCGGCGGCCGATCAGGGCAAGCCCGTGCCCCTACGACGATGCGCCGCAGCGGCCAGGATCACTTTCTGCCGATCATCTCAACTCGCTCTACCGCCCGCCGATCACCAAGCAGGCCGATCACCGGGGCGAACGCCTCCATGTCGTTCGACGAGACGACGGCGTACGTGAACCCCAGGGCGTCCCGCCATCGAACCATGCGCCCCGCGATCTCGTCCGATGTCCCGATGGCTACCGCCGGCATCCGGTCGACATCATCCGAAGTGATATCCCGCCACCCACGCCGTTCGATCATCCACTCGGTCTCGCCTGCCCGATCGTCGGTCACGACCAGCGAAAGCACAGTACTGAGTTCGAGGTCGCCGAACCGGTCCCCCGCGCCCTCCCGCACCCAGCCAACCTGCCGGGCGACGTGGTCCTCCCGACGAAGCAACGGATCGTCCGCGACGACTCCGCTTGCAACCGAGGTCGTCAGGAACCCGACGATGTCGGCGTGGCGTCCGGCGATCCGGAGCATCCGTGGGTGGCCAGCCCCGACGAGGAGCGGTGGTCGGGGTCGCTGAACCGACCGGGGAAAGAGCTGGTGGTCGGTTATCTGGTAATGGTCGCCGTTGAAGGAAAACGGCTCACCGGTGAACAGCCCCGTGAGGACTCGCAGGCTCTCCTCCAGACGGGCGACCCGGACCCCGTTTGCCTCGAAGCGCATCCCGGCCTGCTCGTACTCATTTCGCAGCCAGCCAGCCCCGATCCCGAGTTCCAGCCGCCCACCCGAGAGCAGGTCGATGGTAGCCGCCTCCTTGGCCAGGATCGCCGGGTGCCGGTAGTCGTTGCCAAAGACGAGTGTGCCGATCCTGAGCCGGGTCGTCACGGCCGCGACCGTCGCCAGCGCCGCGATCGGGCCGAGTTGCAAGCCGAAGAAATCTGGAGCGATGTGGTCCCGGATTAGCAGCGTATCGAACCCGAGCGCCTCCGCCCTGTGCGCCAGGCCGACGAGTTCGTCCCGCGTCCCGATCTGCTCCGCGACCACCCCGAACCGAAACCCGCGACTGTCATCCATCCCGCATCTCTCCTGCGTCGTTCGCCTGCTGGCCCGATCCTGGCATGCATCCGTCGAAGAGAACGCGCCGCATCCCTGGGTGTGAGATCGAAACGCGAGAGGTTCACGGAACGCCGCTGGGTGGGATCCGCACCAAGGGATGATCCAAGATGCCAAGACCATCATCCGGCAACAACGATCGGAACCGCCCCGTCCCGTATCCTAACCAGCGCAGCCCGGCCCACTGGCCGGCATTCGCCTGATGGAGGCTTCTGTCCCATGAAGATCTACGCGCACCGTGGCGCCTCGGCCGAGTTTCCGGAGAACACCATCGCGGCCTTCCAGCGGGCGATCGACCTCCGGGCCGACGGGATCGAACTCGATGTCCACCTCTCGTCTGATGGCGTCCCGGTCGTCATCCACGACGAGACGGTCGACCGCACGACCAACGCGACCGGCGCGGTCAAGACCATGACCGCCGAGCAGCTTGGCCAGCTCGAAGCCGGCCGTCACCAGGGTGTCCCGACGCTGGCCGCCGTCCTGGATTTGATCGGCACCCATCTCCACGTCAATATCGAGATCAAGAGCAATCAGGCCGGCCAGGCGGTGATCGACGAGGTCGGACGGCGACCGGATCTGCGCTGGGCGATCTCCTCGTTCGACTGGGACGTGCTTCGCTTCGTCAAGGGCGCGTTGCCCGAAGCCGATCTCTGGCCCCTTACCTATGGGCCGCGTGAGAGCATCGCCGCGACGATCGACGACATCTCCACGCAGAACGAGGTCTACCCCGGCGCAATGCGGTGGGCGGAATCCCTTCGGACGACGGGCAACTTCCTCGAAGCAGCGCTCGACCTCGCCGACCATCTGGGCTCGTCGACCCTTTCGGTCGGTCAGTACGGGCTCAACGAGGACGCGATCCGTCTGGTTCACGACCGGGGCTTCGCTGCCTGGGTCTGGACGGTGGACGACCCAGAGCGGGCCGGTGAGTTGGCCCGTTGGGGCGTCAACAGCCTTTGCACCGACGAGCCGGCGATGATGCTGCGCGCTCACCTTGCGGCCGCTGGCTAACTCGCGATTGCCGGTCAGGCTCCGACTGGGGTGAGGCCAATCGCCGTGGGCAGTGGTCTGGCCGCACCGTCAGCGTCGAGCGATTCGGCGGCGACAAGGGCGACCCGCAGGGCCTGCCCGGCCATGGCGGGAGTGGCACGGTCGGCGGCGCGGCCGGTCCGGATGCAGTCGACGAAGTAGTCGATCTCGGCCTGATAAGCGTTGGCCGCTGGGACGGACAACTGACTCGCCGGACCGTCGTTCGGGAACAGCCAGAGGTCGCTCCGGCCCGGCCCACCGTCGATGTCCGGTCCCTCGCCCCGGAACCGGTACTCCGTTGCCCCGCCAGACCCGAGCAGGTGGAACTCCGAGCTGAACGGGTACGAGTCCGGCATCATCATCCCGCCGTCCACGACCGCCGAGCGCCCATCGGCGTAGTCGAGCAGGACCTGAACCTGGTCCCAGCCACCCGAGCGCGGGTTGCGATGCCCTCGGGCCGTAATCTGCTCCGGCAACCCGAACAGCCAGTTAAGGGCGTCGAAGTCGTGGATCATCATGTCCACGACCGCTCCACCGGTCAGCTCGCTGTTCGTGAGCAACGTCGTCCACCGCGGAAATGACTGCCGCCGGACCGCGAGCGCCGACCGCAGGTCGCCCAGTTGCCCGGACTCGACCAGGTTGGCGATCGTGACGTACTCGGGCCAGAACCGCAGGACGTGACCAACCATGAACACGCTGTCGCTCGCCTCGGCGCGGGCGACGAGAGCGGCGGCGTCCTCACCGGTCAGCGCGATCGGCTTCTCCAGGAGGACATGCTTGCCCGCGTCAAGGGCGACCTCAGTGGCGAAGCGGTGGTCCGGAGTCGGCAGGCAGATGCTGACGGCGTCGATAGCTGGGTCAGTGACGGCCCGGGCGAGGTCGTCGGTCCAGCTCGCTCCGACTTCATCAGCCAGCGGACCGGCCCGGCGGTCACTGTGCGCGTAGATCGTGGCGACGGAGACATCATCGCGAGCGTGAAAGGCACGGGCGTGGGTACTGCCCATGAAACCGGCACCGAGAATTGCGACGCGGAGCATGACGAGACCTCCATGGTTCCGTGGTCTTCCCGCCCCGTTGCGGGAGAGCCCACCGGGGATGATAGCGATTCCGTCAGACAGGACGCAAACCGCCAAGTCCGTTATGCGGAATCGGTACCGCGGCCACCATCCTGAATCTCGACTCCGACCGAACCATGGCAAGGGTGTCACCGTATTGTGGCGGCGGCCCGGGCCGGGTAACGTAGCGCTCGAACGAGTTCGCCGGATGGGTTAGTCGACTGGGACAGATCCGGGCTGATCCCGGCGATGATCCGATCTTCGAAAGTCAAACAGGGAGTCCTCCACGTGGCTACGACACTCCTGCGAAACGGCACCGTGATCGACGGAACCGGGGCTGACCCAATCCCCGACGGCGGCCTCTTGCTTCGCGATGGTCAGATCGCCGGGGTTGGCCGGCTGGCCGATCTCTCTATTCCGGACGGGACCGACGAGATCGATGTCCAGGGCGGCTACATCCTGCCGGGGTTGATCGACACCCACGTCCACATGATGGTTGAGGGGATGGACACCAACGCCCACCTCACCCGGCCGTTCTCCTACAATTTCTACCGCGCGATCGGCTTTCTGCGGAGCACACTGGAGTGCGGGATCACGTCGGTCCGGGACGCCGGCGGGACCGATGTGGGCGTCAAGCAGGCGGTCGAGGACGGCATCATCGCCGGCCCCCGGATGCAGGTCAGCACCGGCGTGATCGGCATCACCGGGGGCCACGGCGATAGCTGGCACCTCTCCGGCATCACCGTCCCGCTCTTCCCGGAGTACCCGGGTCTGCCGGACGGGATCGCCGACGGCGTCGAGGAGGTCCGGAAGAAGGTCCGCGAGATCCTCCGGGCCGGAGCCGAAGTGGTCAAGGTCTGCTCGACCGGCGGGGTCCTGAGCCCGACCGATCACCCGGAGTTCACGCAGTTCACGATCGAGGAGTTACAGGTCATCGTCCAGGAGGCCCAGTTCCGGCGCGGCATCCGCGTGATGGCGCACGCCCAGGGGTCCGAGGGGATCAAGAACGCGATCAAGGCGGGCATCCACTCGATCGAGCACGCGATGTTCGTCGACGACGAGGTGATCGAGCTGGCCCTTGCCAACGGGACGTTCTTCGTCCCGACCCTGCTCGCCCCGCTGGCGGTGATCGAGCAGGCCGCGGCGACGGGCGCGATGCCGGAGTACGGGCTCCGCAAGGCCCGGGAGACGATCGACATCCACCGCGAGAGTATCGCCAAGGCGTACAAAGCGGGCGTCCGGATCGCGATGGGAACCGACGCCGGGGTCATGCCGCACGGGACCAACCTGCGTGAGCTCGGTCTGATGGCCGATGTCGGGATGATCCCGATGGACGTCATCGTCGCCACGACGAAGGTCGCGGCCGAATGCATGGGATGGGAGGACCGGGTCGGGACTCTTGAGGCTGGCAAACTGGCCGACGTCACGGTCACGTCCGTCGATCCCCTCACCCGGATCCACGATCTGGCCAATGTCGGCAACATCGCCCTCGTCATCAAGGGCGGCGAGATCGCGATTGACCGGCGAGCGTAGCCACTGTTCCACTCTTGATGTCTTGCGAGAGCGGCGGCCAGGTCCTTTCGGACCTGGCCGCCGTTGCGATGGGCGATATCTCTCGTAGGGGCGACCCTTTCGGTCGTCCGGCCGCCGCAGTGGCCATCGCCCAGCAGAGCGACAACCGTCTCCACTACCGACGTGTCCGATGGAACATGCCTAGTTCATGACGACTATACAGTGGGGCTCTCAGGCGTTAGGAGTGGCGGCTCCCCCTCTCCATCCGGTCCGGGCAGAGTCGCCCGCAGGCGACGGAGCCGGATCGAGATGGGGCAGGGGGTCGGGGGGTGGGGTTTACTGCTCGCCAACGACAAGACGCATGAGCACCGCTGTAAGGCACTCCGGTTGGTGACATCGAGCGCGGTCGCACTCAGACCATCGTCTCGGCGGGGCGATGACCGCTGCGACGGGCGGACGACCGCAAGGGTCGCCCCTACGATCCGGTCACCGCCAACGGGCGCCCATCATGGGGCGTTGTACTGTCCCATTTGGCTCAACACGACGAACGCTTGGCTTCCTACTCGATACCCCTATAGTGTCAGTATTTCCTCTATGATGTGGGCGGCTCATCGACCCCAAGGACCAAAGACGGTGAGCGACGAGTTCGATATCGAGGCGCTGGGGCAACGGATCAGGTCTGTGCGGATATCCGCGGGATTGACGATCGACGCCCTGTCCCGCCGGGCTGGGGTCAGTCGGAGCATGGTCGCCGCGGTGGAGGGCGGCGAGAAGGCGCCGACGGTGCTGACCCTCCATCGGATCGCCAACGGGCTCGGCACTAACATGACCAGCCTTCTCGGCGAGGAAACCGAGGGCGATGTCGTGCTCCTGCGGCAAGGCGAGCAGCGCGTCGTCCGGGACCCGTCGGGCTGGGAGCGGCGCAACCTGTCGGCAGCGACGCCGGGCTCCGTCTTCGAGTTCATGCGGACGACGATCCCGCCCGGCATCGACACGGGCGTCTTCCCACCTCACGCTGCCGGGACGCGAGAAGTCGTCGCGGTCGAGGCCGGTTCACTCCGGCTGACCATCGACGGTACCCCGTGGCTGCTCAGTGCCGGAGACAGCATCACGTATCGGGGCGATGTCCTTCACCGCTTCTCCAACCCTGGCGACGAGGATTGCGTCTACTACCTCACGCTTCAGGTGACTGAGACGCCGCGCCCACCACCGCTCCAGGACCGGGAGACCAGCCGGGAGTGGGGCGCGGACGAGGACCCGCTCTGGCCACTAGCCATCGAGGCGATCCGTGATCAGCACTGGATCACTGCCCGCTTCCTGGTGGACCGGCTGGCCATCGACGAGCGCCGGGCGAATGAGTTGCTCGAGCAACTGGAGCAGGCCCGCCTCGTCGCGCCCGGTGACATCCCGGTCCATCTCGTGATGTAGCAGCGTTTGGATCGTTCGATCAGCGGGAGGCATGTGATGACCGATTCCAACCTGGCCCTCGACCCGGAGACATTCCGTCAGCTCGCCTACCGGGCGGTCGATATGGCCGCCGACCATCTCGCCGGGATTCGGGATCGCCCCGTCTACCAGCCGATGACGCTTGATCAGCGGGCGGACCTCCTCGACCAACCCCTGCCACTTCAGGGGATCACGCCAGCCGAGATCCTCGATCGGTTCGCCGAGACCGTCCTGCCATTCCCGATGGGCAACGGTCACCCGCGCTTCTTCGGCTGGGTCAACTCTCCGCCGGCCCATCTCAGCGTCATCGCGGAGCTTCTGGCCGCGGCGATGGACCCAAGCGCGGCGGGCGGCGATCACGCTGCCATCTACGTCGAGCGAGCGGCAGTCCGCTGGCTGATGGAGCTGGTTGGGTTCCCGACCGAAGGCAGCATGGGCATCCTGGTCAGTGGCGGGTCGATGGCCTCGCTGACCTGCCTTGCCGCCGCCCGGCACCGCCTCGCACTGCGGCAAGGCTGGAACGACCGGACCGACGGCATGACCAGTGAACACCCGTCCCTGGTCGTCTACCTCTCCAGTGAGGCCCACACGACCTTGCACAAGGCGGTTGAACTCCTCGGGCTCGGGACCAGGTCGCTCCGGGTGATCCCGGTCGATGCGGACTTCCGGATCGACGTCGAAGCGCTCCGCGAAGCAATCGCTGAGGACCGGGCCGCGGGGCGGCTACCGTTCTGCGTGGCGGCCAGCGCCGGCACGGTCGCGACCGGCGCAATCGATCGACTCGACCTGCTGGCAGACGTCTGCGTGGAGGAGGATCTCTGGCTCCACGTCGACGGTGCCTACGGGGCGATTGGCATCCTCGACCCGGACCGCCAGGAGCGCTACGCCGGGATGGGCCGGGCGGACTCGCTCGCGATCGACCCACACAAGTGGCTGTCGATCCCGGTGGAGTGCGGCTGTGCGATCGTCCGCGATGGTGCGTTGTTGCGCGATACATTCAGCCTCGTGCCAGGCTACGTCCGGACCGAGGAGGGCCGTGGGATCGGCGGGCTGCCCTGGTATTCGGAGTACGGCTTCCAGCAGAGCCGCGGCTTCCTGGCGCTCAAGCTGTGGATGACCATGCAGCAGGTTGGCCGTGACGGCTACGTCAGCCTGATCAGCCGGCACAACGTGCTGGCGCAGACGCTGGCCAGGTTGGTCGACGCCGCGCCCGACCTGGAGCGGCTGGCCCCCGTCGAGCTGTCGATCGTCTGCTTCCGCTACCGGCCAACCGAGGTCGTCCTCGGTGATGATGCCCTCGACGCACTCAACAAGGCGATCATGGAAGAGATCCAGGCCGGTGGCGAGGCCTTCGTGACGCAGGCGATCATCGCCGGGCGGTTCAGCCTTCGTGCGAACATCATCCACCACGGCACGACCGAGGAGGACATCGCCATGCTGATCAAGACGGTGCGGCGTACGGGCCAACGACTGGCTGCAACTGAAACGAGCGTCTAACGATGACTGATCCAGACGCGGTCCACTCCAAGCAGGAACCCAACGATGACATCCAGAACGAACCCAATGACGATGCGGAGGACTCGGAGGCCGAGTCCACCCTCCGCATCTCCGTCGCGGTGCCGGATCAGGCCGAGGCGGTCTATCAGGTCCTCCAGCAGGCGTTCGCCGAGCAGGCGACGCTGGACCCGCCGTCAGGAGTGACCAGCGAGTCGCTTAAAAACATCTCGGCGGCGATCGAGAGCGGCCAGACGATCGTCGCCCTGCTTGACGACGAACTCGTCGGGACATTGCGCTACAACCTTCTGCCGGACAGCATCTATCTCGGCCGGCTCGGGGTCCTGCCCGAGTACCGTCGGAGCGGTGTCGGCACAGCTCTGGTGGAGTGGTGTCAGGAAGTGCTGGCCCCAGCCGAGGGACGCAAGGCGATCGACGTGGAGGTCCGCGCGGCCCTGCCTGGCAACGTCAGCCTGTTCCGGGGGCTGGGCTTTACCGAACTCGGCCGCTACGGCCACCCGCGCAACCCGAAGGCAAAAGTCCAGCGGCTCCGCTGGCGAACGAAATAGCCACCAAGACCTGTCCATGATCAGTGGCTCTGTATGTCGCGACGTTCCACCTACTGCGGCTCACACCTGGGTAATCTGAACTCGGTGGGCGGCAGCTCCCGTCTCCGGGCACTTACGAAGTCGAAGCCGCTTCAGCGGGTGAGCGAGCGGGTGAGCCGGAGAGGGGCTGGGGGAGAGGTCGTCCCCGCCCCGATGCAACTCCATAGACTCCCGCTCTACCCCATTGATGACTCCCGGGCGGCGCGAATGAGGACGCTGGCCCATGTCCGGTACGGCGCCCATCCGTCCGTAATCCGGGCGATGGTATCGGCGTCGACCGGCTCCTCCAGATCATAGGCGGCCGCGAGTGACGCGGCGTGGCGCCGTTCGTTGCCCGGTGCCACATCGACGGTCATCGCTCCCCGGATCAGGATGAGTTCGGCTGAGAACGGGCCAACGCCTGCGAGGCGTTGCAACTCCCCCAGCGCCTCGTTCGTCGGCATGGCGCGGAGTCGGCCCGTATCCAGAGCGCCATCCAGCGCGGCCAGGGCGATCCCGCGCAACCATTCCGGCTTGCGGCCTCCGAGCCCTGGAACGGTCGCGAGGTCGGCTTCGGCGAGGACCGCCGGCGACGGGAACGCCGTCAGTTCGTGACCGTCGTGGTGAACGACCGTCCCAAACCGCTGGGCGATCCCGGCCTTGGCCTTCGCCGCCTGCGACATCTGGATCCGGTGACTCGTAATCGCCCAGACGGCGGCCTCGAACGGAGACCAGAATCCGGTCGGCCGGAAGCCCGGGTTGGCGGCCTGTAACGCACTCATTACCGGGTTCCGCCGCCCGAGGTCCGGGTAATCGGTGCCGTCGTGGTCGAGCGAGAGCAACCGGGCGACTTGCCGGGTCACTGCGTCAACCGGTGCCTCGGTGGTGACGCCGACATCGACGTCACCATCGTCCTCGGACTGGCGAATGTCGACGCCGGCGACCTCGTCCATCCCATCGACGACGAACGCGAGCCGCAGAGCGGACTCTTCGTTGGTGGTCCTCAGCCCGGCAGGCTGAAACTGGTTGAGGAACCCGATGGTGGCATTGAGCCGGTACGGCCCTCGCGGCTCGATCGTGACATGGTGCATCGCGCTGGGCATCCTTCGGTCTCTCTCATGCCGGTTATTGGACCGGTGTCCGGCCGTCTATCTCAGACCGGTATTTCGCCCTTGATGTGCGGTAACGGCCATGAACTTGCGGATCTGCTCCATTGTGTCCGTCAATGCGGGCGAGATGCGACCCCAATGAGCGGGCCGTGAACGTGGTGTGCAACACACCGGATCAGGAGCAGCGACACCATGCGATATGGCTTGTTCGTCCCACAGGGCTGGCGGATGGATCTGATCGAGATCGAGGATCCGATCGAGCAGTACGAGGCGATGACCAGCGTCGGCAAGGTCGCGGACGAGGGGCCGTGGGATTCGATCTGGGTCTATGACCACTTCCACACCGTGCCGAAGCCGACCGACAACACGGTCTTCGAGGCCTGGACCGCCACCGCGACGCTCGCCCGCGACACGACCCGGATCAACGTTGGCCAGATGGTGACCTGCAACGGCTACCGCAACCCGGCACTCTGGGCCAAGATCGCCTCGACGGTCGATGTCGCCGCCCACGGCCGGCTCTACGCCGGCTACGGTGCTGGCTGGTACGAGCACGAGTGGAAGGCGTACGGCTACGGCTTCCCCGAGACCCGCGACCGGATGCGCGCCTTCCGCGAGGGCGTCGAGATCATCCATAGGATGTGGACCGAGGACAAGCCGACGTTCAAGGGCGAGTACTACTCGATCGACGAGCCGATCAATGAGCCCAAGGGCGTCCGCAAGCCGCACCCATCCCTGTGGATAGGCGGTGGCGGTGAGCAGGTCACGCTCAAGCTGGTTGCACGGTTCGCGAACGCCTGTAATCTTGGCGGGCCGGCCGAGCAGATCATCCACAAGCTTGAAGTCCTGAAGGGCCACTGCGAGACGGTCGGCCGCAACTACGACGAGATCATCCGGAGTTCCTCGACCAACGTCTTCCTGCTCCAGGAAGGCGAGAACGCCGAGTCCGCCACCGAGAAGGCTCGCAGCGCGATCGGCGCCACCTTCGAGGACTTCCAGCGGGACTTCGTCGTCGGCACAGCGGACAAGGTGATTGCGGCGCTTCAGGAGAAGACCGATGCCGGGATCGATTACCACCTGATCTACATGCCGCGAATCGCCTACGACCACAGCATGATCCAGCAGTTCACCGAGCAGGTCATACCGCAGCTTGGGTAGCTGCATCTGATCGGACAATGCGTACGTCGTGGGAACCTCCCGGAACTGGTGCTCAGGCATCGCTTCCGGGAGTCTCGTTGTGCGCGGACGAGGACGCCGCACAGAGCTCGAAGACGTCATACTGTCCGGAACGAGCCGAGACCTCCCGCCCTCGTTAGCCTCGATCCCTCCCTCATCGCTGGAGAATGGTTATGTCCGGTCCGGCTTCAGTGCCCCATCTCGTCCTGCTCTCCATGATCCTGTCTCTGTTCGGCGGTCTGCTTGCTCCGACCAGCCAGTTGTCGGACACCTCCGAGGAGCCGAAAGCCAATACCTTCGCGAACGGTGAAGTAGCCGCCGGCGTCCGCGAATCTCTATTCGCGCAGAGCCAGACCGGCACGGGCGAGCCAGCGATTGGCCGCTCCAGCTACGAGAGTCCGCTTGGCTTCACCCTTGACTGGGGCAGTGGCTGGGATCTCGATCGCAACACCGCGGTCTACGGGCTGGACCTGGCCGTCTTCGAGAACGGGGACGATCTCTCACTCCAGGTCTGGGGCTTCATGAACTTCGGCGGCGATCCGGACGTCTGTCTTGAGCAACTGGAGAGCTTCTACCCCCAGGTCTTCGATATCGAGGACCTCGCCCCGCTCCCCAATGCTGTCGATGACCCGATCGGCCCCGGTAACGACGTCTCGTTCCAGGCATTCCAGTACTCCGAGACCCCCCGCGACGAGTCAGGTCAGCGTCTTTACCTGAGCTGCGAAACGTTGACACCGGGCGAGTCCGTGATCGTTGTCGGCGTCTCCTCGACCGAGGCCGACTTCGAGGACAGTCTTGCGGCCGCCGACACCTTCCTCGACGACAGCCTGACCGCCGAGCCCCAGGCCCTCGACTTCGACGAGTTCTCCGACCGGTCCGCGGCTATCAGCGAGGACATCGATCGGTTCTACCGCCGGTCACTTCGGATCGAGGACGTGGACGAGTACGTCAGCCCGATCTACGAGAGCTTCTCCGAGCCGACTGACTCACCGTGCTACTCGACCCCGCTCGATGGCAGCGCCCCGAACCGGAACGATTCGATCCGGCACCCCGGCGTCGGCCCGGCCTACTGCGGGTCAGATGAGCGAATCCTGATCGACGCTCCCTGGATGATGACGTACATTCTGCCGCAGGCTGGCGACGTCTCCCTCGCGGCGATCCTCGCCCACGAGGCCGGTCACCATCTGCAAGGACTGACCGGCTGGAACCGCGGTTTCGACTACGGCGACCCGAAAGACACCTTCATCGCCGAGCAGCAGGCCGATTGCCTATCCGGCAGTTACCTTCGCTCGACCGTCCTGCGCGGGATCTATCCCGAGAGTGACATCGAGGAGATCCTGGCTCTCCTCGACAACATCGGTGGATTCGAGGCCGGTGTCGATCACGGCACGGGCGAGGAGCGGATCGACGCCTTCAACCTCGGGTACGACGACGGCTTCGATGCCTGTGGGCTCTACGACCGCCGCGACTGACCAGCCGATCGGTGCGGAATCTGGACGCAGTCGTTCGTCCCATTGCGCGATCACCGACGCTGATCAGACCGTACCGGCGGGTCGATCCGCTCAAAAGATTGGGCAGGGCAGGCCTGGCCGGGCATACTTGTCTGGTTATGATTTCTGACCGATCCCACGTCGCCGTGTTTCGACCGCCGGGCCGGCCGCCATGCCGTCTCACGTCGTGTCGATCCCCTGGGGTCGATTCAGCCGGAGTTCGCCGCCTCGTGACATCCGCCCCAGAAAAGTCCGCTTCGACCCATGGCCAACATTCCGGGCCGAGCGCCCTGATCGATCAGGTGACCCTCATCCGGGTCCGTCGCGCAGAGGAAGTCCAGTTCGCCCGGCTCCTCGTCCGGATCGCGGCCCGGCAGCGACAGGCCGAGACCCTCGAGGAGGAGATCGTTGCTCTCCGCCAACTGCTCAGCGCCTTCTCGAGCGCCGTGCTGGGCCGGGTCGATTCGCTCCTGACCGAGGTCCGGCAAGCCCGGATCGTGGTTTCCGATCTCGAGAACAGCCTCGCCCAGCAGGACGAGTTCTATGATCCCGAGCTGGCTGATGTCCTGGCGAAACTAGCCGAGCAGTGGACCAGCCTCCTGATGAGTGGGTCGCACCGCCTCCCGAACGACGGCGAGTCCCCCGAAGCGCCGAGTTACAACCGGACTGGTATCCCGGTTGGGGGACCAGCCGAGGAACATGGCGGCGAGGGTTCCGAGGATGAGGAGGCCCTCATGGGCAGCGGCGCCCGCCAGAGCACCCCCCAGCGCGAAGCCGCACGTCGCGAGGCACAGGCGCTCTACCGGGACCTCGCCCGGCGCTACCACCCTGACTGGGCGAGCAACGAGGAGGACCGCGGCCGGCGCGAGGCGATCATGCAGCGCGTCAACGTCGCCTACGCCGACCTCGATCTGGTTCAGCTTCGCCGGTTCGCCCGGGAGATCGACCCCACAAGCGTCGCCGAGCGCACGATCGAAGACAAGATCGCCTGGGCCGAGGTCGAGATCGACCGGCTCGCGCGGCTGATCGATGGGCAGCAGGACGAGCTTGCCCGGCTGCAGGACACCCGGGCCTACAAGCTCTGGCTCCAGCAGCAGGCCGGCGAGGCCGTCTTCGCCCGGGTCGAGCGCGATCTTAGCCGGGAGCGATTCCGCCTGGCTCGGCGCCTCCGGGAGCTTCGCCGCCAGGCCGAGCGCAGCAAGCCCTCCGCTGTTCCAGCCAAGCCGGAGCCGCCACGCCGCCGCCTGCTCAATGGCGTCCGCCGGCGCGTCTGAGCCGGACACACCCTGAAACTGGCTAGCGATCGAGTCCGATCGCCGGTTCTGCGTTCCCGGCACTGACGCCACACGCGACGTGATCTCCTACTCACTGAGTCGGATATGGTTTAGGATGCGCTTGTCTTCCGCGTCGCGATGCCAGCCGCGTTCTGGATCACCAGCGAGGAGACGACCGACGTGCTGTTCGCACCGCCAGGAACGCGAGAGGGACGATTCATGCCCCGTCTGCACCGCACCTTTGACCCGACCATGACCCGACGTCAGGTCGCTGCCGCCGCATCCGGCGCGGGATTGCTCCTCGCGACCCGAACCGCCGCGCAGGACGCTACGCCCGCCGCAACCCCGGTCGGGGGAAGCCTGACCGTCTACTGCGGCCGAAACGAAGAGCTGGTTGGCGGTCTCGTCCCCCAGATCGAAGCTGCCACCGGCGTGACGCTGGAGGTCCGCTACGGCAATACCGCCGAGCTGGCCGCCCAGATCCTCGAAGAGGGCGGGAATACCCCGGCCGGTCTGTACTTCGGCCAGGATGCCGGGGCGCTCGGCGCCCTCGCCAACGGCGGGGTCCTTGCTCCCATCCCAGAGACGACGCTGTCTCTTGTCGAACCGGCCTTTCGATCGGCCGATGGCCTCTGGGTCGGCGTTTCCGGTCGTGTTCGAACGCTGGTCTACAACACCGACGTCACTGACCCATCCACCCTGCCGGCGTCGATCCTCGACCTGCCCTCTGCCGATCTCGGTGGTCCGATCGGCTGGGCACCGACCAACGCCTCGTTCCAGTCCTTCGTGACGGCCCTGCGCCTTACAGAGGGTGAGGACCGGGCCCGGCAGTGGCTCGAGGACATGATCGGCGCCGGCACGGTCATCTTCGAGGGCAATGGGCAGCAAGTGACCGCGGTCGCATCAGAGGAGATCGTCGTCGGTCTCGTGAATCACTACTACCTCTATGAGGCCCGCCGCGAGAACCCGAACACCCCGGTCGAGAATTACTACTTTGCCAATGGCGATCTTGGCTCGCTGATCAATGTCGCCGGAGTCGGGATCATCGCGGACAGTGGGCAGGAAGCCCAGGCGGAGGCAGTCGCCGCCTACCTTCTCGGTGCGGAGGCCCAGACGTACTTCTCCGAGGTCACGTCCGAGTACCCACTGGCGGCCGGAATCGCGGCGGTCGACGAGCTCGTGCCACTGGCCGATCTTCAGGCCCCTGACATCGACCTGGGCGACCTGGCCGACCTCGAAGGCACGCTCGCCCTGCTGACCGAGGTCGGACTGATCTAACCTTACCTTTGCTCTTCAGCGAGGTTTCAACCGGGATGCCTGTGCGTGGGAGGCGGCGCTGCTGGGGGAGAGGTCTACCCCACCATGCCGGCACCTTACAGGCAACCCGCACTAGGGCGAAAGCTACACTTGGCCGTCGCAACCTCTGGACATCATCATCTGACGGAACCCGGATCGACATCCGGGCTCCGTCAGGGTATTCCTGATCGGCCGGTGAGCCGGGCCAGGCCGTCCCGCTATGTGCTGATCCTCTGGTTGCTCGCCAGTCTCACCTCCCTGCTGGTTCTCGTCCCACCGGCCTACCTGCTGTTGCGGTCGCTCGAAGCCGGGACCGACCTCGGTCCCCTGATTTTGCGCGAGCGGACCGCGTTGATCTTCTGGAACACTGTCCGACTGGGTCTGGCTGTCGGACTGGGTGGGATCCTGGTCGCGGTCCCCCTCGCCTGGCTGACGACCCGGACCGACCTGCCGCTGCGCCGGTTCTGGTCGGTCGTCGCGCCGCTCCCGCTGGTGATCCCGTCCTACGCCGGAGCGCTGGCGGTCATCGGGACGCTCGGTCCTCGCGGTCTGCTCCAGCAGGGACTTGAGCCCCTCGGGGTCGACCGTCTCCCCAGCATCTACGGCTTCCCCGGCGCCGCGATCACGCTGATCCTGTTCACCTACCCATACGTCTACCTGACCGCACGGGCCGCGATGCTCGGCCTCGATCCCAGCCTGGCCGAGGCCAGCCGGAGTCTGGGCCGAGGGCGCTGGCGAACGCTCCTGACGTGCACGCTCCCCCAACTCCAACCCGCCATCGGGGCCGGTTCGCTGCTGGCGGTGCTCTACACGATGTCCGACTTCGGCGTCGTCACCCTGATGCGATTCGACGTCTTCACCCGCGTGATCTACACCCAGTACCGGTCCGCATTCGACCGCTCCCTCGCGTCAGCGCTCGGGGTCATGCTGATCCTGCTGGCGACGGCCGTCCTCCTCGGCGAATACCGCATGCGGCGTCGGGGATCCTTTCACCGGCTCGGCAGTGGGGCGGCTCGTCGGCAGCCAACCGTCCGTCTCGGCCGGTGGCGATGGGTGGCGACAGCTTGGTGCGCCCTGGTCGCCCTGCTGGCCCTTGGTGTACCGCTCACCACGCTGGGCTGGTGGGCGCTATCCGGGGCGTCGGCCACGAATGGTCTTGATGATCTGCCTTCGGCGGTCGGACACTCCGTCGGGCTGGCGGGGCTGTCGGCCGTGGCAACGGTCGCCGCAGCCCTTCCGATCGCTATCCTGGCGGCTCGGTCCACCCACCGGCTCGCTGGTCTCCTGAGCCGCCTGACCTACCTAGGCTTCGCCGTCCCGGGAATCGTCATCAGCCTGGCCTTCGTCTTCATTGGGGCCCGCTACCTGACCCCGCTCTACCAGACGCTGCCGCTCCTGATCCTCGCCATGATGATTCGGCATCTTGCCCAGAGTGTCGGCGCGACCCAGTCGGCCCTGCTCCAGGTCAGCCCACGGCTCGAAGAGGCCGCCCGATCGCTCGGCCGGTCCCCCCTGGCGACGCTGCGTGAAATCACACTGCCGCTCGGCTGGCCCGGAGTCGCGGCCGGTGCGGTCCTGGTCTTCATCACGGTCCTGAAGGAGCTGCCCATCACGCTCCTGCTCAGCCCAACGGGTTATGGAACCGTCGCGACCGAACTCTGGACCGCGACCGGTGTCGCCCAGTACGGTCGGGCGGCGACGGCGGCGATCGTCCTCATCCTGCTGACCGTCCCGCCGACCTTGCTGCTCAGCGGGCGTTCGGCGCGTCGTCGCTCCGGTCGCCCTTCCTGATCCAATCGGGAGCACGGTTCCAGTCACCGAAGTAGGATGGTGGGTACGATCGGGCAACTCTTCTCAGCGACGGGACCTCAGGAACAGTGGCTCAACGAACGGCATCTCAATCCGGACCCATCAGTTCGACATCGACTGCCGACGCGACACCGGCGCTGACGATTCGACATCTCGACAAGCGCTTCGACGGGACGCAGGTGGTCTGCAACCTCTCGCTGGACATTCTGCCCGGCGAACTGATCTCGCTACTTGGACCGAGCGGTTGCGGCAAGACCACGACCCTCAGGATGATCGCCGGCTTCGAGCGGGCGGACCACGGCTCGATCCGGATCGACGGTCTTCTGGTAACGGACGAGCGGATGCACCTCGCTCCCGAGCGGCGGCGCGTCGGGATGGTCTTCCAGGAGTACGCGCTCTTCCCCCACATGAGCGTTGCCCAGAATGTTGGCTTCGGACTGTCCCGGGGCCGTGACCGCGCCAGCCGCGTCGAGGAACTGCTCGCGCTCGTCGGGCTTGCCGGGTCCGGAGATCGGTTTCCGAGCGACCTCTCTGGCGGCCAGCAGCAGCGAGTCGCCGTTGCCCGGGCGCTCGCCCCGCGACCGACGATCGTCCTGCTCGACGAGCCGTTCTCGAACCTGGATCAGTCGCTCCGGGTTCAGCTCCGGGAAGAGATTCGCCAGATCCTGCGAGTCGCCAACGCGACCGCGGTCCTCGTGACCCACGATCAGGAGGAAGCGTTGAGCATCTCCGACCGGGTCGCGGTCATGATCGATGGCCGGCTCCGCCAGGTGGCGATCCCGGAGGAGATCCACCAGCACCCATTGGACCGTCAGGTTGCGGGGTTCGTCGGTGATGCCCTCTTCCTGCCGGGAACGGCCGACGGCCGATCGGTCACCACGGCACTCGGGACACTATCACTCCACCGGACGGCAACTGGTCCGGTCGACGTGCTGATCCGGCCGGAGATGATCGAGGTCACGGCAGAGCGTGCCACCGGAACACCGGGAACGGTGACCGACCGGCGCTTCCAGGGTCGTGATCAGACCGTCTCGGTAGTCCTCGGGGATGGCACGCTGATCCCCGTCCGGACGTCCTCATACGTCCGGGTCTCCGTCGGTACCCAGGTCGGCCTGACGGTGCGCGATGCCGTGGTCGCCTTCGCCTTGGATGATGCAGTGGATGGTTGAATAGATGTCGCAACCGACATGCGGTGACTGACTGGGCCGACCAGATTGCCCGGCTCCTACCCAAGAGGACGATCACCGATGGAATGGATCACCCGAACCGGAGCCCGCCTCGACCGTGCCGCCATGATCTGGCTGATCCGCAACCAGATCGACTCCGACGTGACGATTACCTTCCTGCCCGAAGGTGAGGTGATCGCCGCGGCCGAGGAGCGGGGCGCAACCGCGTTCCACCACCCGCAGGCTGAACTTCGCAACACTGGACTCCGAACCGGCTTTGACGCACTGCTCTATCGCTATGAGCTGACTGCACCGGCCCTGACGGCGATGTCGCTGGCCCTTCGCGGAGCCGAGACGAACGACCGCCAGCTCACGCCGTGGTCGGTTGGCCTCCGGTCCATCTGCCTCGGTCTCCGGTCGAAGTACGAGGACGATACCGAGTTCGTGGCAGCGGTCGGCACCGTCCTCGACGGGCTGTACCAGTTCTGCGTCGAATTGACCGGCCCGGCGGCCGTGTCGGCGAAGGGTGGCTGAACCTTGTTCGTCCGGCTGTTCCAGTGGCAGGAACGAATGAGAACAGCCTGCACTCCGCGGGTCACCACCAAACGCCCAGTAGACTCTGGCTCGACGATTGACACCCCTCTCCGGGGTCGGTAGGGTGCCGTGATACACCTTTCGACACCGTCGCCGAGCACGCGACACAACCGACCGGGAGGGACGTATTGCCCGATCATGAGGCACTACCACTACCGCTGCCCCAACGCCGATTGTCCCGTCGTGTCGTCACCGAAGCCGGCCTGATTGGGGCCGCGACCGCTCTACTCCCGACCGGGATCGCTCGGGCGCGAGACTCAACGCCTGAGGCCGCGACGCCGCTAGCGACTCCGGTGGGCGGGAAGCTGACGATCTACTGCGGCCGGAACGAGTCGCTCGTCAGCGACCTGATCCCGCTGATCGCAGAGGCGACCGGCATCGACCTCGATGTCCGCTACGGCAACACCGCCGAACTCGCGGCCCAGATCCTCGAGGAAGGGGAGAACTCGCCAGCCGGCCTCTACTTCTGCCAGGATGCCGGGGCCCTGGGGTCTCTGGCTCAGGCCGACATCCTCGCCCTGATCCCGGACGATCTCCTTGAGCAGGTCGCGCCGCGGTACCGCTCGCCGGACGGCGTCTGGCTCGGCCTCTCAGGTCGGGTTCGGGTGCTGCTCTACAACCCGGACGTGACCAACCCGGCCACGTTGCCGACCTCGATCCTCGACCTGCCGACAACGGATCTCAACGGCCCGATCGGCTGGGCACCGACGAATGCCCCATTCCAGTCCTTCATCACGGCCCTCCGTGTGACCGAAGGCGAGGACCGTGCCCGCCAGTGGCTGGAGGACGTGATCGCGACCGGGCCGATCACGTTCGATGACAACGGCCCGCAGGTCAACGCCGTCGCCTCGCAGGAGGTGGCGGTCGGGCTCGTCAATCACTACTACGTCTTCGAGGCCCGCCGCGAGGACCCGGGCATCGCCGTGGAGAACTACTACTTTCCCGGCGGCGACATCGGCTCGCTGGTCAACATCGGCGGCGTCGGCATCATCGCCAACAGCGGACAGGAGGAGCAGGCGATCGCTGTGACCCGCTACCTGCTAGGCGTCGAAGCCCAGACGTATTTCTCCGAGCAGACCCTCGAATACCCTCTGGCGGCCGGAGTTCCCGCCCAGCCGGAGCTGATCCCTCTCTCGGAGATCGAACCGCCGGACATCGACCTCAACGACCTGGCCGACCTGGAGGGAACCCTGACCCTCCTGACCGACCTCGGACTCATCTGACTCGGTTGGTCACTCGACTCTCATGGACTATCCACTGCTTTCGCGCTCCGCCAGGTATTGACCAACTTCGATAAATCATGTGAAAGGTTCTCCAATGACCAGACTGCAGGACATCGACGGCGTAGCCCGCTGGCGCTCGGTCGGTCCGTTCCGTGGTGGCCGCGTCGTCACCGTCGCCGGAAGCTACCACGATCAGAATACGTTCTATTTCGGCGCGGTCGCCGGCGGGATCTGGAAGACGACCGATGCCGGGCTGTACTGGAAGCCGATCTCGGACGGCTTCCTCAACACCTCCTCAGTCGGTGCGATGGCCGTCGCGCCGTCGGACTCGAACGTCATCTACGCCGGGACCGGTGAGACGACGATCCGGATCGACGTCTCCCACGGCGACGGCGTCTACAAGTCGACGGACGCCGGCACGACGTGGAGCCACGTCGGCCTGAAGGAGACCCGCCACATCGGCAAGATCCGGGTCCACCCGACCAACCCGGATGTCGCGTGGGTGGCCGCCTTCGGCCACGCCTTCGGACCGAACCCAGAGCGCGGCGTCTTCAAGACCGAGGACGGCGGCAAGACCTGGCGGCATGTCCTGTTCGTCAGCGACAAGGCCGGCGCCGTCGACCTCTCCGTCGACGAGTCCAACCCTCGCATCGTCTACGCGACGATCTGGGAAGCCTACCGGTCGTTCTGGCAGATCAGCAGCGGCGGGCCGGAGAGCGGCCTGTGGCGCAGCCTCGATGGCGGTGAGACCTGGCAGGACATCACCCGCAACCAGGGTCTGCCAAAAGGGACGCTCGGCAAGCTGGCCGTTACCGCCTCACCAGCGAAGACCGGCCGGGTCTGGGCACTGATCGAGCAGACCAAGGAGGGTGGACTCTATCGCTCGGATGACTATGGCGTGACCTGGGAGCAGGTCAGCGACAACCAGCACCTGATCAGCCGAGCCTGGTATTACGTCCACCTCACCGCGGATCCAGTGGACCCGGAGACGGTCTACGTCAACAACCTCGACTTCTATCGCAGCACCGACGGGGGCCGGACCTTCAGCGACATCGTCACGCCTCACGGCGACAATCACGACCTCTGGATCGATCCGAAGAACCCGCTTCGGATGATCCAGGCCAACGACGGTGGCGCTACCGTCTCCGTCGATGGCGGCTACACCTTCAGCACGATCTATAACCAGCCGACGGCCCAGTTCTATCATCTCGGCGTCAGCAACGAGGAGCCGTACCGGATCTACGGCACGCAGCAGGACAACAGCAGCCTGTCGGTTCCGGCCTGGACGAACGCCTCCTCGATCACCTGGCAGGACGCCCACGACGCTGGCAGCGGCGAGAGCGGCTACATCGTCGTCAAGCCGGACGATCCGGACATCATCTACGTCGGCGCGATCGGCTCCTCGCCGGGCGGCGGAAACGCTCTCCAGCGCTACGACCGCAAGACCGACCAGATCCGTCTCATTACCTCCTGGCCGGAATCCAAGACCGGCCTCGGGTCGAAGGCGCTCAAGCAGCGCTTCGCCTGGACCTACCCGATCGTCGTCTCGCCGCATGACGTCAATACGATCTACATCGGTGGCGATCGCGTCTACCGCTCCACCAACGAGGGCCAGAGCTGGGAGCCAATCAGCCCGGATCTGACTCGCGCTGAGCCCCACACCCTCGAACCATCCGGCGGCCCGGTCAACAAGGACGCGCTCGGTGCCGAGACGTACGCGACCGTCTTCTCCCTGATCGAGTCCCCGCATCAGCAGGGCGTCTTCTGGGCTGGCTCTGATGATGGCCTCATCCACCTCAGTCAGGACGGCGGAGCGAGCTGGCAGAACGTCACCCCGCCCCGGTTCCAGGACTGGACGATGGTCAGCGGAATCGAGCCCTCGCCGACGGACCCGGCCACGGTCTACGTCGCCGCGACGCGGTACAAGACCGACGACTACGCGCCGTACCTGTTCGTCACCCGGGACTTCGGCGCCAACTGGACCCGGATCAACGACGGCATCCCGGCCGACGAGTTCACCCGCGTCATCCGGGCCGACCCGACGACGCCGGGCCTGCTCTACGCCGGAACGGAACTGGGCGTCCATGTCTCGACCGACGACGGCTCGACCTGGTCGCCGCTCCAGCTCAACCTGCCCGTCACGCCGATCCACGACCTGATCGTAAAGGGGACCGACCTGATCGCCGGAACGCACGGTCGCGCGATCTGGATCCTCGATGACCTCACGCCGATCCGGCAGCTTGCCGCCGGCGTCCCGGCCGCGACTACCTACCTGATGCCGCCGCGCGACACGCTCCGGATCCTGCCGGGCATCGACTGGACCGGCAACGTCGCGACCACGACGAACTACGTCGGCCGGACCCCCGGTGCCTTCACCGTCTCGACCGACCCGAACGGTCGAGCGATCCGGACATTCCTTGATGTGGGAGAGAATCCGCCCAAGGGTGCGATCATCACCTACTTCCTGACGGAGACTCCGGCAGAGCCACTGTCCCTCTCGTTCACGAACGCGTCGGGCACGGAAATCCGCAGCTTCACGAGTCGGACAATTGACGACCCGACGATCGCCAAGGAACTCCGTGCTCCAGCCGCGCCTGGCTGGAACCAGTTCGTCTGGGATCTCCAGTGGGGACCGGTCACGAAGGTCGAAGGCACCGACCCGGTTGCCACCGAGGCGATCTCCGGCCCGTACGTTGCTCCGGGCGACTTCACTGTCACGCTCAAGGTCGGCGAGTCAGAACTGTCCCAGCCGTTCAAGGTCGTGAAGCCCGCCAGCCGCCCGGCGGCACAGGCGGAACTCGATGCCCAGGAGGCGCTCCTCCTGAAGATCCACGCTCAGCTCGACCGGACCGCGAAGACGCTCAACCGGATGCGCGACCTGCGCGGTCAGCTCAAGGACTGGAGCAAGCGGGCCGGTACCCACGGTGGCGCTGCGGACTTCGTGGCCGCCGCCGACAAGCTGCAAGAGCAGATCGTCGAGATCGAGTCAACAATCGCCGTGCCGGATCTGCGCCCCGGTTGGGGTGACCGGAACAACGCCGGCACGAAGCTGATGGCGCAGCTCGCCGGGGTCGGTCCGGCAGTCCAGCTTGGTGACTACCGCCCGACCAACCAGGCTGTCGAGGCCGTCGACGAGCTGTCCGCTGAGATCGAGGGCGAAATCTCCCGATTCGAGGACCTCATCGCCGGCGCGATCCCGGCCCTGAATGCGCAGGCGGGAGCCGCTCGCTTCGGTATCATCACCGATGTCAGCTGGCCCCATGCCGAGCCCACGCCGAGCACCCCGACCGACCCACTTGCCGCAGCCGGCGGCATGGAGGGCCACGAGACGACTCCCCCAGCCCGGTAACCCGTCGTTGCAGCGGTTCTCATTAAGCTTGTCGGTAGCGAGCGGCCAGCCCCACCCCCCAGCCACCTCCCCAGCTCGATTCCAGATGCGTATCGCGAAGCGGGTAGGGAGCTGGAATCGGATGGAGAGGGGGAGAACGCCGTCAACCCCTGTGAGCCGCGCTGTACCGACCGACCCAGACGGTTAATCGCGACGGGCGCCTCCTCGACATGAGGAGGCGCCCGTCGTTGTGGTCACCCCACTCTCATTCGACCTGACTCAAGAGGTCCCATTCGACGAAGCGACCGACACACTCCGATTTATTGGGGCGATCCTCGGTCCCGCAGCCAGCGCTGCATCGCGGCCGTCCGGGTGGTCACGCCGAGGTGGCGGAAGATCCGCCTCAAGTGGGCACTCACTGTGTAGGCGCTGATGTAGAGCCGGTGGGCGATCTCGGCGTTGGTCAGGCCCTCGGCGATCAGCGCCAGCACTTCCTGCTCTCGCGGCGTCAACCCCGCGACCGACCCAGATGGTCCGGACGCCTTAGCGACAATCGCCGCTTGCCCCGTGATCGTCGTGTCGTGAGGGCCAGTTCCCAATTGCGTGATCGTCGTGTCGATCAGCCGGATGACCGGCTCGAGACCCGTCGTCCGTCCGACGAGCAGACTCACCTCGACCTCCGACGTACCCAGCGCGCTGCGAGCCCAAGCGGTCGCCTCCTCGACCCGAGGGTGATCGATCGGGGTACGCTCGACGCCGGTCTCCGCCCGGATCGCCTCGGCCGCGCCAAGAATGCGCAGGCCATCGGCAATCGCTCCCAACGACTGCAGCGTCGAGGCGACTCGCCCCAGCATCTCGGCGACCCGTTCCATGTCCCACATGCCGGAGAACCCGAGCAAGGCCGCGTGATAGTGCTGAAGAGCAGACCGCAACCGGCCGACATCACTGTGGAGATCCCCCCGGTTTCGACGAACGAGCGCCTCGCCCAGAGGCAGCCCGAGACGCTGGAAGCGCCGGGCGGCCTGGTTGAGCAACTGCCCCGCCCGGACCCGATCCCCCGCGAGACGACAGGCCTCGGGAAGGTTGCTGGTCGAGAACGCCACTCCGCGCTCGTCGCCGATTCCGGTCCGAATCGCCAGCGCCTGCTGGTGCAGGGCCACGGCGGGCCCGGCGTTCCCCTCGGCCACCTCGATATCACCAAGATTCGCGATCGCCAGGGCCTCACCCCACCGGTCGCCCTCCGCCCGCCGGATCGTCAGCGACTCAGTGAACTGCCGCCGAGCGAGAGCGAAATCTCCGAAAGCCAGACTGTGCAAACCGAGATTGCTGAGCGTGTCGGCGACAGGTCCGGCGACTCCGACCGTTCGCCGCAGGGTGAGGCTCTCCTCGTACAGACCAGCGGCTCGACGAGATTGACCGAGGTCGGTCAGGAGGTTGGCGAGGTCATTCATGACTGTCCCACGAAGCGCCGGCTCGACCTCGTCCATCGCTCCCGACCCAAGCAGGCGGTCGAAGGAATCGACGCCTTCCCGCGGGAGACCGCGACTCTCCCAGTAGCGCCAAAGCGCGACCGCCAGGGTAAGACCGTCGGCGGTTCTTCCGGCGTCGATCGCGAACCGCAGCGCCTGCCGGAGGTTGGCGATGTCCTGGTCCAGCCGCCGCAGCCAGTGGGCCGATCGGGAACCGTTGAGTTGCGCCTGGGCCATCACGGCGATCCCAAGGTACAAGGCGAGGTGGCGCTCCGCGACTGACATTCGCTCCGGGTCCTCCTGAAGGAGAGACCGGGCGTGGGTGCGCACCGTCTCCAGCATGGCCTACCGCGGCGCCCTATCGGCGGGAGCCGACCGGACGAGCCGACTCTGGCGCTCGAGAGCGGTCAGCCAGCAAGCCGTCTGCCGGACCTTCAAGGCGGCGAACGGCTGCTGGCCGTCGCCAGACCTGAGGACTTTCCCGGCCGAGGCACGATCGAACGCGCTGTCGAAGACCGCCAGAGGGCGAAACCGGCGCTGCTCCGATGCCGTGAGCAACTGGTAGCTCCAGTCGAGCGTTGCCCGGAGGGATCGACGGCGGTCTGGCAGACTGCGGTAGCCCCCATCGATGACCGACAATTGCCGCTCGATCCGCATCAACATGGCGGCTGGGGCGAGAACCGGCACCCTCTCCGCCGCCAGCTCGATCACGAGTGGCAACCATCGAGCCGCCGGCAGATCTCTCTAACGGTCGCCGCGGATTCCGCGTCAAGCTGGAAGGAAGGGCACGCCGATCGGGCCCGCTCGACGAACAGCTCGACGGCCGGCGACGACACCTGACTCGATCGTCCCTCCGATGGTTCTGACGGTAGCGGGGCGACATCGATCACCATCTCGGTTGGAACACCCAGCGGAATCCGGCTGGTCCCAACGATGACGAGGCTCCGGGTCTGGGCCATGAGTCGCGAAACCAACCCGCCGATACCGTCGATCTGCTCAAGGTTGTCCAGGATAAGTAGCGCCCGCCGGCCGTCGGCCGTCGGCCGCAACGGTGAGGGCGTCGAGGGTGACCGCCCCAGATGGGCCGCGCCCGAGTGCCTGCGCGGTCGCCAGCACGAGCTGGACGGCGTCTCAAGAGGCGACAGAATCGACGAACGCGACATCCCCGGCGAACTGGTCTTGGAGGTCGACGGCAACTGCAAGCGCGAGACGAGTCTTCCCGACCCCGCCGGGGCCGGACAGGGTCACGAGCCTCGTGCCGCCCATGACCCGCTCCCGGAGCGCCGAGACATCAGCGTCGCGACCAATCAGACGGGTCAGTGGCACCGGCACGGTCGATGAGACGAAGACCCTCACGCGACGCTCCCCATCTGATTCGGGATCGTGACGTGGAGTCGTGTCGGTCTGCACGAGCCCCCTCCGGCCCCAGCGAGCCGACATCCGCGGCCGGGTTTGGGGAAAAACATCGTACCAGCCTGTCCCAGCAGACCACAGCGCTCTCTCCATTACGGCGCTCCGCGGTCACGACTCCCACCGGCGACCCTGCTCGACGACCGCCCGGATGTCCTAGAGCGGTGTTCATGATGGTTGTCCGGTGACGTGATAGCCGCAGTGCCGGTAATACGCCGTCAACTCAGCGGAGGTCAGCCGGTCGAGTGCCGCCCCGATGGCGGCTTCGACCGCCTCGCGCGTCC
>JAABUN010001872.1_pt1 | contig 41861 bp, 39 predicted proteins | sample 5559311 | NCBI WGS metagenome assembly JAABUN01 (sample SAMN10711877, study PRJNA513370) | rock metagenome | isolation source: Antarctica rocks | place: Antarctica: Victoria Land, Siegfried Peak sud
GAGAGTTTCAAGTACGGTTCCGTGAGCGGCTTGGGCTGAAATGCCCTTGCCTACTCGACTTGGAACCGGCATTTTCATTCCAGGCATATTCTTCATATCATGCTGAGCATATAAATGAATTGAAGAAAGCAGCGCCACAATTAAGACTAGATATTTCATTATTTTAGTTTTTAAGAAAGCTAATTTTTTGGATTTAGCTGGTAACGGATTATTATGCTTGTAAATATTTTTGACAGGTTATCGTCCGGACTATTAAACAATGTTTGCGACTTATTAATTTTCCATTCGTATGCGCTGAAGCTGCCTGTGTAGCCAACCTGCAACCCAACCGAATTTTGTAAATGCTTTTTAGAGGTAACGTTTATTCCGATACCCAATCTGTAAATAAAGAATGAGTTTGTAAATGATATATTCTGTACCTGTTGCTGAATATTTACGTTTTGTAAAACCGAATCAAAAGGGACAGAAGAAATATCCTTGTTAAATATTACTTTATATTTTTCATATCCTATACCGGCAAAAGGATATAGTGAGAGCCGGTTACTTTTCAATAAGTTGTATCCAACATCTGAAGCCAGGCCCCAATAATTAATTGCAGAGCTTTTCTTATTACGGTTTCCGCTAAGACTGCTGCCCGCGTTGACGCACAACCCCGTTATTGATTTATTTCTTTCAGTAATTACACCAAATTCAAATGTACCTGTAGAACTTTTTAGAGACTCAAATTGTGAATTGGCAGCTACTCTTTTATTAAGGTTATCAAATCTTTGAAAGCTTATTCCATGCGAATGGTATAGTGTTCTCTTTACATTTTTGTTCTTTGCTGCCTGAGCATTAGCAAGCATTGAAAATGATAACAGAAATATCAAGAGTGAAATAGTTTTCATTGTCAATTTTTATTTTTTTACTGGTATGCCTGTTGTTTCTGCTGCTACATAAAACCTCTTTTTAAAATCAGCTATCCTCATTGCATTATGATTATGACCTTCCATACCCATTGATCGGTTGGCTATGAGTTGCACAGTACGATGGTTCATTTCTGAATGATTCTTCGTTGGCACTTTTGCAGCAGTTTCAATATAATTTTGATGTTCCATTATTTTATAATTATTTACAGCACTCTTTTTTCCTGATAAAAATTATTTTAAAAAGTTTCATCAATATTTTCTTTATTTTATCCATGCTTTATTTTTAGTTCTTAGCCAAAAGGCTATCTCTTGTGGTTGTTGCCCAATTAATTATCATGTCTTTATTCTCCTTGTTAAGCTTTGCATCTGCATGCATTAAAGTATAGGATGATATTGGCATTGAACTCTCTTCAATACTTTTAATTGCCCTTAATTTATTTGCCTGTTTCCTTTTAGAGTAACTACCAAACTCGCTGAAGTTTAAATTTCCTTTACCATTTTCTATATGGTAAGCCATCATCCATCCCATGGGCTGCACGTTCATATACCAGGGTAACGTGTATTATTGCTATGACAATCATAACAAGCATTCTGAAAAATACCCAAAACATTATCCGGAACATTTATGTTTTCGTTATATCCGTTGGTACAACCTGCTCACTTCTGTTGCGGGCAGGTTGTATAAATTGAATTGCAATAAATACAATCAATAATGCAAGGATTATTTTTTTATACAGTTTCATGCTTATTTTATTTAAGTTCTTCTTTTAAAGAACCGCATGTTGGTTGTTTTTTACCCATATAAGGATTTTTTATTTCTTTTGTTTCACTAAGCCATGTTGCACCTTTATTGTTATTGTACATTGGGCAAAAATCCTGATACAATGGCTGTCCTGCTCCAAAAGTTTTTACCATATCATACATGTCTTTGCTGAGCATACCAAAATGCTCTCTGATGGTCAATTTTACCTGCATTTGTACTAATATGCTCTGCCATTTCTTTAGCATCATCGGCTACATCCTCAAAAGATTTCTTTTGCTCTGCAGACATGGAAGATTTATCAACCTTGGCTAAGGCTTCATTAAATGCCTTTCCGCCTGAGGCTGCATCATTTCCATTGTCGCTTACCAAACCATTTTTAACCTGCAAGTACGCAGATGTTAAATCTTTAAGTTGACTGTTGCTTTTAGTTTCTGTAGCGGAAGACTGTGATTGGGTTGCAGCAGCATCGCCTGTCGCACTTTTTTCTTTTGATAAAGTACTGCTGCCATTGCAGGCTGAAAATGTAATAGCTGCAATTGCAACTCCGGTAATGAATAATGTTTTCATACGAATTATTTTATTAGTTTAATTAATAAGCACTAATTGAATACACTTTGCTGTTTTGAATAATAGAAGATTAGAAATTGATGGTTTCAGTAACTTGACCGCAAGTCAACATCGAACTGCCGAAATAAGGATTTTTGATTGCCTTTTCTTTACTTAACCAAACAGCCTTTTTCATTGGGCAATAGGCCTGCTAAACAGGCTCGTCTGTAAGTTTTACTAACTTTGCAACGCTTGTGAGGCTTGCGGAGAAGTGAGTAAAATATTCCCGTTGCTTTTGGGTGTCGTTGGCTTCCGCAATTTTACCTGCATCCGATGCCAATGTATGAATGTTACCTTCAGAGATAACTTTGTTTTGTGTAAAATTCTTTTGGTAAATGCAGTTGCTAAAATTGCAACTACCAGAAACCCAAATCCAAACCTACAGAACAAGCAAAGCCTACTACAGTATTCAGGGCGAATACCATGAGCAGGAAAGATGCTTTCAATTGTATGGATTTATATATTTTCATTAATACAACAAAATTAAACATTGTATCACTATAAAAGTTTACAGAATTCGGGGAAAAGATTTATACAATTTTGAGGTTCTTAAACTTAACATATATGTTTTGGATTTCTAGAAATATTATTCCATCTTTTACTCCCGCTCCTGTTTTCTGTTCTATAAGTAACCGACAAATCTTCTAATACTTAAATGCCTGCTATTTTAAATAATGGCGCTGCAAGTTTTTTTTTACAATTTGGCGATTTGCTTTACCCTAGAATCAGAGGTTGAGTTAATTAATCTAATAAAATATATTCCTTTAGTTAAAGCACTCATATCAAGTTTTATATCCGTTGTTCCTTTGGTTAAGTTGATTGAAAGCCTTTTTACTATGCTTCCTTGCATGTTTATAATAGATATGTCTGCTTTATCGTTTTCTGCCGATGATATACTAAGAAGGGTAGTGTTTGTAATAAGGCTGGGGGTAATACTATTTATTTCAAAAGGGTTCTCCTTTCCAAGAGCTACAACAATTTTGGAAGTAGAAAAGTTACCATCCTTATCTCCAACTTTCAGACGATAATAAGTGCGGGCAGAAGATATTGCATCATCAAAGTCGAAGGGTGACAGGCAGCGAATACGATCTGCGGTGAATGAATTGATGGTCATATAATCAAATCCGTTCATGGAGCGTTGGATCTCAAAATTTGCATAAGTGAGATAACAGACAACTTTCCAGTTTAATCTTGTTTTGTTATTGTTGGGAGTAGCATTTAAATAGCTAACGCGTACAGGTACGGAATCTACAAATGCAGGAACTTGAGCAAGTGTTTTTGTGCTAATACCAGGAAATAATAAGGCCAGAAGTAAAATATTTTTCATAAAACGTTCAAACAAAATTAATACATTAAAGTAATATACGAATAGAGTAATATTTAAGTTTAAAAACATGCTGCCTGCAATCAATTACACTCCCTCAATTACTAAAAAAAATCACACCGAAGCTGCTAATTCGCTTTTTGTTTTTGCTATACAACCGTTACAGGTTATTCCGGTAATGTTATATGTAGGTGTCATAATTTTATTCTTTATAACACAAAGCTACCACCGTTACTACCGTATGTTGTTACACAATTATAGATAAGATTTACATTATTTGGTATGCTATAATTCAAGTACTGAGGCATGAATATCCTTTTCCTTTTCCCAAACACAAATAACATGGTCGTTATTTAGCGTCTTCACTATAGGCTGGCTTCCTTTGCCAAGCACTTTCTTTTGCCCTTGTGGGTTTATTAAAACTACTTCTCCATTTTCTGTCCATGCATAAACGTTTTTGTTATTAACTGTTTCCATAGTGCAGCCTCTGCCTTCGCCGATTTCTTTTTCGGTGCTTCCGATTGTTGAAGCATATATTTTTCCTTCTCTGCGCCAAACTGTTTGTGGTATTCCGCTGTTGTTAATAGCCAATCCGCCACCATCCATTGGGCAGCCATTTAGTTTCCAGTTTCCAATACCCAACTTTTGAGCATTTTCAAAAGACTTACCACCATTACCTGATTTGGTAACATACAAATCCCTGTTACCATTTAACCAGTTACGAAACATTACATACACATCATTTCCTTTTACCACTACCGATGGCTTACAGCATTCGCACACTGTATTATCAGGGGAAGCATAAACTAATAAATTTTTACTCCACGTTTTTCCGCCATCAACTGATTTTGCACCATAAACATTTTGACCTTTCGGGTTCTTAACAGCAAGCCATACTGCAAAAACATTTAAGCCATCAGCGCTTAAACCCATTAAAGCTTCTTTAGCTGCTTCATCCGCATCATTTACTTTCATTGCTTTTGTCCACTTATTTAAACCCTGTTGTTTATAAGAATAAATATTTCCCTTCTTTGTGCAAGCTGTTACTATAACACCGTTATCTGTTGCAGCTATTTGCGGACCACGCATTGCTGAAGCAAATAAACCAGGTAAAACAGCAATTAATGATGGTGAAGTAAAAGACTTGCCTTTGTTCATCGAGGACAAATACATGATGCTATCACCTGTACCATATACTATATGAACGTTGTTTTTTTTATCGGTTGTTACTTGGGGCATTTTACCTTTCGCAACTATTAAATCCTTATCGGGTTTCTCAATATTTTGTGCAAATGTTATTGAGGTTAGAATGGAAATAAGTGTAATTAATGTTATCGCTTTCATACATTAGGCTTTAAATTTTATCTAATGGTTTTCGTTTGTTTTGTCCTACTTGTTTAAAATGACTTGGCGTTAAGCCTGTAACTTTTTTAAATTGATTTGAAAGGTGTGAAACACTGCTGTAACCTAATTTATACGCTATTTCACTTAGGCTTAGCTGGTCGTACGTAATCAATTCTTTCACCTTTTCAATCTTTTGATTAATGATATATTTTTCTATGGTTATACCTTCTACTTCAGAAAACAAGTTGCTTAAATATGAGTAAGCTTTATGAAGCGCTTTAGAAAGAATTTCTGAAAAGTTGTGGTTATTATCTTCCTGGTTATGATGAACCTGTTTTACAATAATGTTCTTAATCTTTTCAATTAACTGTTGCTTACTGTTATCAAGCAATTCAAAGCCAAAGGAAGCTAAATTTTTAGAAAGCTGTTCTATTTTCTCTTTAGGAAGTTCAGAAACGCTTTCTACCTCTCCTAAAATAACTATACAATTTTCTATGTTTAATTTTTCTAATTCCTGCCTTACCACGCTTATGCAGCGGTTGCATACCATGTTTTTAATGTAAAGTTTCATGTAGCAAAGTTATAATCTGTTCAGTGCTGCAGGATATGTTTTTATTCTTCTTCTAAATTTTTCATTGCAGATAATAGAGCGTATGCACCTTTTGTTACAATCTTAGCATCGGCAGCATTAAAGTTTTCAGGAAAAGTAATAGCTGCAAATCCTTCCTGTTCTGTTCCTTTTATTACAGGTATCATTTTAAACTTTGCTTTGCCCTGTGTTGTATCTGTTTGTATAAATATATAATCCTTGTCTTCTGATTGGATAATGGCTTCTACAGGCAAAGCTGGTACATCATCTGTACGTGTTTCTATCAATGCCTTTACATACATACCTGGGAGCATAGCAGGGTCGTTGGATATTGAAAGATGACAGTGAACAGGTATTGTTCCCTCTTCTTCAGTAGCTTTTCCGATAAGGAAAACTTTAGCTGTTCTGTGGTAATCTGTTTCATTGGCTAATGCAAATCTTATCGGTTGTTCGGGCATCAGTTTTCTTACATCTTTTTCAAAAACATTTAAAGCAAGATGCATATCACTTTTATTAGCTAATTCAAACAATACATCGCTTGGTTGTACATACTTGCCCCTGTTTACATTGCTTGTTGTAACATAACCATTGATAGGTGAATAAAGGTTACTTGTTTTTGAAATTTTTCCTGCTTGTAAAGCTTTTATACTGATGCCAATTAATGATAGCTTTTGTTGCAAAGCATTAATCTTTGCCCGCATCATGTTGTATTCTGATGAAACCTGTTGTAATGTTTTTGCTGCATTCACTTCTTCTTTTCTTAGTTCCTGTTGCCTTTTTAATTCCTGGCTTAAAAAAACCATGCGGCTTGTGCTTTCTAAATAATCCTGCTGTATGTCTATGAACGCTGCATTTTCAATTACTGCCATTACCTGACCTTTACGAACTACTTGTCCAGGTAGCAAACCAGAACTTTTGACATACCCTCCTAATGGCGCTGAAATGGATACTATATTTTGAGGTGGTACATCAATAGTTCCATTCACTTTTAAAACGCTGCTTAGGTTACGCATTTCTACTTTACCTAATTCTATAGCTGCTACTTTGTATTGGTCTGATGTAAGCGTTACAACGTCGGTAGCTGCTGTACTATCTTTTTTCTCTACTGTTTCTGTTTCTGTTTTATCTTCTGATTTCTTGTTACCACATGCAGTAAAAACAGTTGTTACGGTTATTATTGAAAAGAGAATAATTAATGTTGATTTCATCAGGCTGTGGTTGAATATGACATTTTATAGTTTTATTTTTTTGTTACCGGCATTAGAACTTCATTCGCCATCGTTGTGTCACTCACTTGTACTTTTATTTTATCAATTCAGCTTTTCTCGCCATATATTCTCTTTTGGCTAAAGCCCCTCATTCTTCTCTTCTCATTAACCCAAGGCTTAAGCCTTGGGTTAATGGCAATTCCTTCATCAGGCTTTAGCCAAAGTGGCTTTACGATGATTAGGAAAGATTGTTCTTATCAAATGTTCTTCAGGTTTATCATCTTATTTAATGCCTACAATGCTTTCAATAGCAAGTGTAGATTGGTTGTATTGATAAATGCTTTCTATGTAATCGGTTCTTATTTTTAAAGCTGAGGCAAGGCTTTGCTGGTATTGCACATACGTTAATTCACCGGCTCTAAAACCTTTCTCTGCATTCTTCATTATAAGGTCTGCCTGTGGCAAAGCTGTTGTTTCGTAATAACTAACTGCGCTTTTATGTTTATAGTATTGCTGAAGTAAGATGTTTAGCTGACCATTTAAAACTGTTTGCTCATATTCTACTCTTGTAGCTGCAATCTGTTCATTAATTTTAGCAGCATTGATTTTTGATTTATAACCACCTGGTAAAAGTGGAATTGCAACACCTACCTGAAAGCTGTTGAACCTGTCTAAACCGGTGAACTTTTCATTAACAACATTGACATTTTGAATACCTCTGAAAGATTGGTTTGTATAACCTACAATAAAGTCTGGTAGTCGCTTTGCTCTTTGCACATCTGTTTCCTTCTTATTAATTTCTATTTGTTGTTGCAGGTATTTTAACGTTGGATTGTAAGCAACTGCTGTGCTGTCTGTTGGAAGCTGTAGTTCTCTTTTTACTATTGAGGTATCAGCAACCATTACTGCATCTTTCGTATGTAATAAAACCTGTAACTGCTGTTGAGCAATCAGTATATCCATTTCGTTTTGCTGTATCCTGTTCTTTACTTCCTGTGATGATGTTTCAGAAGTTGCCTTTTCTAATAATGTGCTTTCCCCTGTACGATACCTTACTGTACTTGCTTTTACAAGATTTGCATACAACGTATCCTGTACATTCAGTAGTTGTCTTTTGTTGATAAAATAAATAAATTGATAGTACGCTGATTTTACGTTGTTAGATAAGTCCACCTGATTTACTGCAAGCTGGTATTGACTTCCTTTTATTCTTTCATCTGCTAACCGAAGTTGATTTTTATAAACAGTAGGATACTCTATGCGTTGGTTGATATTTATGTTATTATCGTAATTGATGCTATTGATTTGACCTTGTGAAAGTGTAATGTTGGTTTTATCAATATTAATTGCGCTGCCTCTTAATGCTTTTTGTAAGTCAATAGCGTGTTTTGCTGATTTTATGCTGCCGTTATTCTTTAATGCTTCGTCAACTGCTTGTTGAAGAGTTATTATTCTTGTCTGACTGTTGCCTGTATTTTGAGCCGATAAAGAAGAAGGCGATAAAACAATTAAACCTATCAACACATACATTCCCTTTTTGCGAAATAGCAATTTAACCCAAGGCTTTAGCCTTGGGAATGTACTCACAGTATTCTCCATGGCTTTAGCCAAAGTAGTTCGTTTATTCATTATTATATTCATATCCTAAACTCTTTAAAAATTATTGTATTCATCTGTAAATGTTTGTTTCTTGTGATGCTCCTGTTGATTATTAATATAAGCACGAACAACATCTGCCTTGCCTTCACTTACTGAAGCAGCAAAGAATTTATCTGCCCATTCTAATTTTGTTTTTAGTACATCATTTTTGTTAGCCCAGAATGCACTTTCACCTTTTAATAGTTGCATTTGTTTAGATAACTTAAATCATAGTGAGGTACTTGTTTTTGCTATTTCATTCCCCCTTGTTTTTCTCTTCTTCTCAAAAAGTATATACAACACCGGTAGCACAACAAGGGTTAAGAATGTGGCAGATAATAACCCACCTATTACTACCGTAGCTAAAGGTCTTTGCACTTCTGCGCCTGATGAGTTGGACAATGCCATTGGCAGAAAGCCAAGCGAAGCGACAGCGGCTGTCATTAATACTGGTCTTAACCTTACCCTTGTTCCTTTCAATACCCGTTGATAAATGTCTGTTTCTCCATCTGCCTGTAGCCTGTTAAATTCTCCAAGCAATACAATGCCGTTCAATACAGCTACACCAAAAAGTGCAATGAAACCAACACCTGCTGAAATACTAAAAGGCATACCTCGTATGAGCAAAGCGAATACGCCACCAATTGCAGAAAGTGGAATGGCTGTGAAAATTAAAAGGCTTTCTTTTATCGAATTGAAGGTGAAGTAAAGCAGTAACAGGATTAAGAATAATGCTACAGGCACTGCAATTGATAATCTCTTATTTGCTGCTTCCAAATGCTCAAACTGTCCTCCATAGGTTAAATAGTAACCCGCTGGTAGTTTAAGTTTGGTATCTAACTTTTGTTGTATCTCTTTTACAATACTTTGTACATCCCTGTTCCGAACATTAAAGCCTATAGTTATCCTTCTTTTTGTATCATCTCTTTGTATTTGATTAGGACCACTTTTAAAATCAACTGTAGCCACTTCTTCCAAAGGTATTTGGTCATCTGTAGGTGTACTTATGTACAATCCTCTTACATCAGATAAATCTTTCCTGTCTTCTTTTGCCAAACGAATAACCAAATCAAAACGCTTTTCTCCTTCATAAACAAGACCTGCTGTTTCACCGGCAAATGCTGTTTTAATTACTTTGTTTATATGTTTAATGTTTAAGCCATACTGAGCAATCTTGTCTCTGTTAAATTGTATTTGTATTTGTGGCAAACCGGTTACTTCTTCTACATATAAATCTTCTACACCTTCAATGTGTTTTATCTGGCTTCCTATCTTAACCGCATATTCAGTTAATACATCAAGGTCTTCTCCATATAATTTAATTACCACATCCTGTTTAGCACCGGTTATTAATTCATTGAAACGCATCTGTATTGGTTGCTGAAAACCAAAAGTTACTCCAGGTATTACAGATAATGCACTTTGCATGGTATCAGCTAATTCCTCTCGTGTTGATGCAGTTACCCAGTCTTTTTTGTCTTTCAATATTACCATCATATCACCTGCTTCAATTGGCATTGGGTCTGTTGGAATTTCACCTGAACCAATTTTATTTACAACCTGTTTTACTTCAGGGAACTTTTTTAGAATAATCTTTTGTGCTTTAGTGGAGGCATCAATAATCTGGTCAATGGAACTGCCTGTTAATACTCTTGTTTCTACTGCAAAATCTCCTTCGTCTAACTGTGGTATAAACTCGCCGCCTAAAATTCTGAAAGCAAATATGGTTACTACTAATAAGGATAAGGTAATGGTTAGAACAATGCCTCTGTGATCAATTGCTTTTCGTATTAACGGGTCATAATAACGATGAAAGAAATCCATCATTTTATCAGAAATCGTTCTTTTATGGGTTGTCTTTTTACTTAAACATAAAGCCGACATCATTGGTACATAAGTAAGCGATAAAATGAACGCACCAAGTATAGCAAACGATACTGTTTGAGCCATAGGCTTAAACATCTTTCCTTCTATGCCGACCAGTGCTAAGATGGGTAAGTAAACAATAAGGATTATGATTTCACCAAATACTGCAGAGCTTCTTATTTTTGATGCTGCATGATATACTTCATCATCCATCTGTTCAGTGGAAAGTTTATCTATATGCTGCCTCTCAAAATAACCTACAGTAATTTTATGCAGGATAGCCTCCACTATAATTACAGCACCATCTACTATCAATCCAAAGTCAATTGCACCCAAACTCATTAAGTTTCCAGATACACCAAACAGGTTCATCATAGAAATAGCAAAAAGCATTGCTAAAGGAATAACAGATGCCACAACAAGCCCTGCCCTAAGATTGCCAAGAAATAGTATAAGAATAAAAAGTACAATTAATGCTCCTTCAATTAGGTTCGTTGTTACTGTACTGATGGCATTGTCAACTAACTTCTTTCTGTCAAGAAATGGCTCAATGTCTACACCTTCCGGAAGTGTTTTTTTAATCTGCTCTATCCTTGCTTTTACATTATTAATTACTTCTGATGAATTTGCACCTTTCAGCATCATTACAATGCCTGTAACTATTTCTCCTTGTCCGTTCCTTGTAGCAGCTCCATACCTTACACTATTTCCAAACTGAACGGTTGCCACATCTCTTACTAAAACAGGTATCCTGTTATTGGTTTTAATAACAATCTTTTCAATGTCTTCCATTTTGTTTACCAATCCTTCGCTTCTTATGAAATAAGCATTGGGAGATTTGTTGATATATGCACCTCCGGTATTTTGATTGTTGTTTTCAAGGGCTGTAAAGATTTCATCAATACTTACATTCATGCTGTGCAGCTTATCAGGATTTACAGCTATCTCATACTGTTTTACATAGCCACCAAAGCCGCTTACTTCTGCAACTCCGGGAGTACCTAATAATTGCCGTTTTACAATCCAATCCTGAATGGTGCGAAGCTCCATTGCATCATACTTCTTTTCATACCCTGGCTTTGCGTGTATTACGTACTGGTATATTTCACCTAAACCAGTTGTTAACGGAGCCATTTCAGGAGTGCCTACACCTTCCGGAATTTGTTTTGATGCAAGGGTTAACCGTTCCTGTATTTGCTGCCTTGCCCAATAAATATCAGCGCTCTCATTAAATACAATGGTAACGAGTGATAAACCAAACCGTGAGAATGAACGGATTTCCTGAATATTTGGGATGCTTGCCATTGCTTGCTCAACAGGGAAAGTAATAAGGCGTTCAACTTCCTGTGCCGCTAAAGTTGGAGTTACTGTGATAACCATTACCTGGTTATCTGTAATGTCCGGCACCGCATCAATAGGCAGCTTCTTTAAAGAATATGAACCCCAAACAACCAAGGCTAAAGTGAATAAGCCAATTATCAACTTGTTCTTAATAGAAAAGTGAATTATTTTATCTAACATAAAATAGTAGCGTTGTTAAAGGCGATAGCCTTTACAGAAGATGTAAAGAAAATGAGATAGAAACGTTATCGAATGGCATAGTTATGCCAATAAAGAAGGTGGACCTCGTAAAAGAGTGGTGATAGTATAGTAAGAAGATGTAAAATAAACCGGAAAAGGTTCAGCATGTTTTATAGGTGGCTTGTGAAGTACCTGAATTATGTACTGAACCACTAATAAAGCGTTTTTATCAAAATTGACCTTAGCACATTGTAAATCAGGTGTAGCTGTTTCATAAAGGAAAGTGCCGCCTTGCTCATGTTGAAAATGTGAAAAAGCCTGCCCAAAAAAGTTGTTGTCTATATCATCATGGTCGTCGGGCTGTGAAGATTGGTGATGCTCAAACGCTTCCTCCTCATGATAATGAGGTATAGTACTATGTGCAAAAAGCACCGCAAAAGCGCATAGTAAAATGGTTGATATAAAGCGTTGCTTTGCCAACAATATGACAAAGGTATGTTTTCAAATGGGAAACAAATTAGGATTTAAACCAACAATCTTAAAAGAAGACCTAAAACTGTAGCAGCTAATATTATGTGTGGTTCTTTTACTTTCTTCGTTTTTGAAAGAATTGCAATTATTACCAATGCAATCAAAGCTGCGGGAATGTCTTTTATTGTACGAATCGCAATTACAATAACTGATCCCGCCAATGCACCTACAACTACAGCTGTTATGCCATTTACAAATGCTTTTATGCATGGATGTTTCTCATACTTTCAGGCCGCTGTTGGGTGTTCTTCACCAACAGCTTCTTGCTCATGTTTTGTTTTGCAGGTGAAGAACATCGTACAAAGGCGAAGTGTAAGACGAATCACGCCCTTGAGTTTGGGGATTTAACGAGCCAAACCTTTTTGACGGACTTATTGCTTTAAATACCGCAGCTAAACCAACAATATTAGTTACTACTTTTGCGCTTTGTAATTCCACATTTACTTTCAAACTTTTTAATCTAATAGTAAAAAAGAAGCCGGTAAACAATTAATAACAAACAAATAAATACATGTAGTTTTTTTGTGCTCATCTTTGTACCGGGCAATTTAAAGCGCCTTCATTTTGTTGAAAGATAATCACGGCAGAACAGTTAATTATTTAAGGCTTGCGGTAACTGACAAGTGTAACCTGCGCTGCTATTATTGTATGCCCGAACAGGGATTAAACTGGCTTGCCAGGAAAGAATTAATGACCTATGAAGAGATGCTGCACATTTGTTCGCTGCTGGTACACATGGGCGTTGAAAAAATAAGAATAACCGGCGGAGAACCATTTGTAAGAAAAGATATAATGCAGTTTTTAACAGCGTTATCAAAGCTAAAAGGCTTACAGCAACTCACGCTTACAACTAATGGGGTATTAACTGCACCACATGTTCCTGAATTAAAAAAGATTGGGATCAAATCTGTAAATCTTAGTATTGATACGTTAGACCGCAACCGATTTTTTTCTATTACCCGGCGTGATGAATTGCCGGATGTATTAAAAACTCTGGATACTTTATTATATTATAATATTGAAACTAAACTGAATGCAGTTGTGATGGATGGAAAAAATACAGAAGATATTATTCCTTTAGTTGACCTGACAAAAAATTCAGCAATAAGTGTTCGGTTTATCGAAGAGATGCCTTTTAATGGAGACGAAGATCATCACCCGGGTTTGTTATGGGATCATCTCCATATTCTTAATAAGATAAAAGAACAATATCCCGGTATTATGAAAATTCCTGACCCGCCTTTTTCTACCTCATACAATTATCATATACCTGGCCATAAAGGAAGCATAGGAATTATTGCTGCATACACACGGTCATTCTGCGGAACCTGCAACAGGATAAGAATTACACCTTTGGGAGAATTAAAAACCTGTTTGTACGATGATGGCGTACTGAATATTAAAAATTTAATAAGAGAGGGCTTAAATGAGAATGACTTAAAAATAACTTTATTAAATGCATTAAATCACCGGGCTAAAGATGGCTGGGAAGCAGAACAATTAAGGAAAGAAAGAAATCCGGTGCACGAGTCTATGGCTACTATTGGCGGATAGCGTTTTAAAAATATGATTAAATGATAACTGTTGAAGAAGCAGAAAAAATAATATTATCGCAGGTTAAAGATTATGGTATTGAAAGTATTCCATTTGAAAATTCTTTAAATCGTGTTTTGGCAGAAGACCTAATTGCCGATAGAGACTTGCCGCCCTTTAACAGGGCAACTTTGGATGGGATTGCTATAAATTATGAATCACTTCAACATAATATTCGTGCATTTTATGTAAAGGCAACACAGGCTGCCGGAGACGTTCCTGTTGATATAAATAATGCTGATGAATGTATTGAAATAATGACCGGCGCTGCATTGCCGGCATCAACAGATACTGTAATCGGATATGAAGATATTACCATACAAAATGGGATTGCAATAATAAAATCTGCATCTGTAAACAAAGGGCAAGGTGTACATGCAAAAGCGAAAGACAAAAATAAAAATGAAATTGTTGCCCTTGCAAATCAACTTATCACCCCGGCATTAATAAATATAGCAGCCGCTGTTGGTAAAATAAAACTGCCGGTAAAAAAGCTGCCAAAGGTTATCGTAATTTCTTCGGGAGATGAATTGGTTGAAGCTGATGAAACACCTTCGCCTTATCAAATCAGGCGTTCTAATAGTTATACAGTTAAGGCTGCATTAGCGAAATATAATCTATTTGCAGACTTGCTGCATATTCCGGATGATCCTGAAATAACAAAGAAAAAGATCAGTGATTGTTTGCAAAATTACGAGGTGATTATTTTGAGCGGCGGCGTCTCAATGGGTAAGTTTGATTACATACCCCAGGCTTTGCAGAAATTATCTGTAAATAAACTTTTTCATAAAGTAAAGCAACGGCCGGGTAAACCTTTTTGGTTTGGTGTTAATGCAAATGATGCGCTTTTTTTTGCATTGCCAGGCAATCCTGTTTCTACTTTTATGTGTTTATACAGGTATGTTTTACCCTGGCTAAAAGCCAGTATGGGGTTGTCTATAGATAACCCACTTTATGCAATATTAAGTGAGGATATTTTTTTCCAGCCTTCTTTGCAATATTTTCTGCAGGTAAAATTGAATGTAAATAAGCATGGTTATTTAATGGCAACGCCGGTTGCGGGCAACAATTCAGGTGACTTTGCGAATTTATCAGACAGCGATGCTTTTATGGAACTTCCATTAGAACAAAATAACTTTACAAAAGGAGAAGTATTTAAGATATGGCCGTTCAGAGAGTTATTTTAAAATATCTTGAACGGATATCAAATCAGGAAGTTAACATATATATATTTAACATGAGCGAGTTTTCTCATTTGGATAAAAATGGCTTAGCAGCGATGGTGGATGTGAGTGAAAAAAAGATTTCGCAACGCGCAGCTATTGCACGAAGCATAGTTGTATTACCTGGAGAGGTAGCAGAAAAATTGGTTAATGGTGATATACAAACAAAGAAAGGTTCTGTGTTTCAAACGGCAATTATTGCAGGTATAATGGCTGCAAAAAAAACCAGTGAACTAATCCCTTTATGCCACCCTATAGGTTTGGATAATTGTAAGATAGACATTCAGGTGCACCAACACGAACTTTGGATTGATTGCACTGCAGCCATTACATCAAAAACCGGCGTGGAAATGGAAGCATTAGTTGGCGCATCAATAGCGGCGTTAACTGTTTACGACATGTGTAAAGCATTAAGCCATGATATTGTAATTAAAGAAACAAAGCTGGTGGAAAAAACCGGAGGTAAAAATGATTACAGGAGAACATAAAAAACACCCGCACTTAACAAAACCGTCATACGGAAATTATTGCCGCAATGAATGGGCAATTGTTGGTACACAATGCAGTGTTATAAAATCTTTAGCTGATAATATCATCAATTTTTTATCTCCTCAATACAAATGTGCTTATGCAGATGCAAAGCATAGTGATGAAAATGAAAAAGTTATACTTCCGTGGCCACTTAAACATGGGGCTATTGCTGAATATACCAATCATCTTCATTATCATCAATTCAATTATGCAAAAGCAATTGATCAGTTTCAATTCAGGCGAGTGTTTAATGATGCTGATTTAGTTTTGGCAAACGGAAATCATTTTCAGGCAAAATCGCAGGTGGTAGTAATTGATGAAGTAAAGAAAGAGTCGCTTAGAAAGAAATTGTCTCAATTAAATAATATTGAGTTGCTCTTGCTCTCAGATAACACAGATGATGTATATGATTTCATAAAAGAAGCTGTGCCTTCATGGGGTAAGTTGCCTGTTTATAAACTGAATGACACCGCTAACATCATCGAATTTTTTAAGAAGAAAATGCAGGAGGCAAAGCCTTTGCTAAACGGGTTAATACTGGCTGGCGGCAAAAGTGTACGAATGGGTTATGATAAAGGCTCAATTAAATGGTATGGAAAAGAACAACAATACTATTTATCTGATCTTCTAAAAAACGTTTGCAATGAAGTTTATATCTCATGCCGTGCTGATCAGCAGAAAGAAATAGACGAAAAATATCAATTACTTCCTGATACATTCACAGGGTTAGGGCCTTATGGGGCAATACTTTCCGCCTTTCGCGAAAAGCCTGATGTAGCATGGCTTGTTGTTGCTTGTGATCTTCCATTATTGGATATTGAGGCTTTGCAATATTTAAAAAACAACCGCAATACTTCTTCAATAGCAACAACATTTGAAAGTGCATATAACAATTTACCTGAACCATTGATTACCATTTGGGAACCGAAAAGCTATCCTGTTTTACTTTCATTTTTATCGCAGGGATACAACTGCCCGGTTAAAGTTTTACAAAATAATGACACTACTATTCTAAAAGCTCCAAACCCCGAAACGCTCACAAATGTTAATACACAGGAGGAACTTAAAAAAGTGCAACAGCTATTGCAAAACAAACTGCAGGTGAACCATGCAACATGAACTTTTACGATACAGTTGCCAGTTAGCATTACCCGGCTTTAATGAAGCTACCCAGAAGCGTTTACAAAATGCAAAAGTATTGATAGTTGGCGCAGGAGGTTTGGGTTGCCCGGCAGCTCAATATCTTGGGGCAACCGGTATTGGAACCATTGGAATTGCAGACTATGATACTGTTTCCCCAAGCAATCTGCATCGCCAGGTATTATATACACCTGCAGAAGTGGGATTGAAGAAAGTAGCTGTGGCATGTAATAAATTACAACAACAAAATCCGGGCATACATCTCGTTCCGCACGATCAGAAAATCACGTTCGGAAATGTAATGGAGGTTATCCTGCCTTACGATATAGTACTTGATTGTACAGATAATTTTGATGCAAAATATTTATTGAACGATGCGTGTGTATTAACCCGCAAACCCTTAGTTTATGGCGCCATTTATCAATACGAAGGACAGGTGGCGGTTTGGAACATATTGAATGATGATGGTACAGGCACACCAAATTACAGGGATGTTTTTCCATCAGCAAATACTAATGAAATACCTGATTGTGCCGAAGGTGGAGTAATGCCCACACTTGCAGGAATTATTGGTTGTATGCAGGCAAACGAAGCAATAAAATATTTTACTAAACAGGGTGAATTACTTGCCCGGAAAATATTAATGTTTGATGCGCAAACAATGCAAAGCCGCATTATTAATTTAGGAAATATTACCCGGACAAACATAACAGGTTTGCCTGAAACCCTTGCTGAGCCTGTTATAACAGTGGGAGAGTTAAAAAAAGTAATTGATAAAGATATTTACGAATTGATAGATGTAAGAACTTATGAAGAACATAACTCATTCAATATTGGAGGGCGCCGGCTTTCAGTAAGTGAATTTGAAAATAACATGCATAGCATACTCGTTGAGAAATCTATGGTAGTATATTGTACATCCGGCAAAAGAAGTGGTGAAGCAGTGAAACTGGTCAAAAATAAATTTCCCGGTATAAATATTTTTTCTCTTAAAGGCGGTTTAAAAGCATGGCGTGAAGATGCCGGCTAAGGATGTGCTGCTACCCAAACTTCGCCATCTTCAAAAACTTCTTTTTTCCAGATAGGTACGGTTTGCTTCAGCGTGTCTATTGCATATTTGCAGGCATCAAAGGCAGCGTTACGATGCGCTGCTGCTACCGCAATCACAACAGGAAGCTCACCAACTTGCAAGATGCCTGTACGGTGATGAATTAGTAATTTTAATACCGGCCATTTTGTAAAAATATCCTCTGCAATTTTATTCATTTCACGTATAGCCATCGCTTCATAAGCTTCAAACTCGAGCCGCAGCACTTTTTTCCCTTTTGTTTCATTTCGCACTGTACCAATAAACACATTGATACCACCGCATTGCGGTAACATTACCCAATCAATGCATGATTGAATATCTAAAGTCTCGCCGCATATTTTTATATCAATATTCAAATTTATAGATATTAACCACCACTCACCGGCGGAATAATCGCAACTTCATCGCCTTCCTGTATAACGTCATTAATTGATGCATATTCATTATTCACCGCTATCATGTACGAACCTAATTGATTTAGCCGGGGATATCTTTGTTCGAGTATATCTTTCAAGTTATCAATAGTGGGATCTTCTTTAAAATGAACATCAACGCTTGAATTATTGAATATTTCTTTTACTATGCCAAACGCCAATACTTTCATTTAATATTATTGTTAATCAAAGATGTTTAATTAATACTTCAATTCCTGCAACGAAAACAAGAATAGCTGTTAAACGTTTTATAACCAGTGGATCAAATTTAACGGCTCCCATTCTCGAACCAATTTGCCCACCCAAAAATACTGCAACACATAACAATATGATCCTCGTATAATTTAAATCTGATTGCAAAGTTGTTAATTGTCCCGCAATACCTGCAATTGAATTAACAAGAATAAAGATGCTTGCCGTAGCAGCAATTTTTTTTGCGGTATCCCACTTAATAAGGTTTAATAAGGGCGACAAAAAAATACCTCCGCCAATGCCAACCATACCTGAGAGAAACCCAATCACACCTCCCAGCAGCCCGTCTTTTATGTAACTGGATTCGTGAGGTGCAACTATTTCTTCTTCAGTCTTCCTTCTGGTTTTGATCCACAGAAGTATAGATGCAATAATAAGGCTGCAACCAAGTATAACAAAAAAAGCATCCTCGCTTAGTTTTATGGTAGCCCCCAGAAACGCCATGGGCACACTTATTAAAGCAAGCGGAAGAATTTTATTCCAGTTTACCAGTTTATTCCTGATAAAAATAATTGCGCCACCGGTTACAACAATTATATTACAAACCAGGGCTATCAGTCTCATCTCCTTAAAAGGCAATGCATATAAAGCCAGGATAGCAAGGTAGCTTGAACCTCCGCCAAAGCCTACAGAAGCGTATATGATGGCGATTACAAAAAAGAAAAATAAAATTTCTAAGTGGGGCATGAAGTTTTTTGTTTATTTTCTTCAGGCAAAGATACAAAGGAGTAAAGGCGTTCTTCTCAGCGTCTTTGCGTTGTATTCCTTCGCGTTTTTGCATGGAAGAATCAAATTTAAATTGATTTTATAATTCAATTGATTTGCAACCAATTTCACTAAATACTCTTGTACCTTGAAACCTGAAATTACGTTTTGAAATAATTCTGTTCGTTATCGTATTCGCAAAACTTAATTAGCTCAATTAAAGCAGGATGGCTTTGTGCAAACGAAGGTAGCATTTGAGAATGCAACTTTCAACTATGGAACCACTTATGAAACTATTTTTCGCATTTTTAAGGAGCTTATTGAGCAGGATATTATTATGATCTCAGGTAAGGATATTAAGATAAAAAACTTTGAAAAATTGTTTGAATTTTCGAAGGAAACAAGCTTATAATTTTAATTCCTCGCCATTACAATAATCTTCTTTTTCGAAAAAGGATAATCAATAAGTTTTACTGCTCATCTGCTTTTTGCAAGATTTAATAATTGCGCAAAGAGCAGCGATTCGATTTTTATTCTAATTTCATCTTTTCACAAAAGCATTTTTTATTTTTTTCAATTGCGTTTTCATGGAAAAAAAAGTTTTAAGAGCGGGAATAGTAGGTTCAGGTTTCGCTGCTAAGTTTCATTATAACGCTTTGCTGCGTGTTTTTAGTACCAAAGTTGAAATTGCAGGTGCATACTCAGTAACACCTGAAAAACTTTTGGATTTTACTGCATCAAGAAACCTTCAAAAATATAAATCTTTGGAAGATTTAATAGTTAACAGTGATGTAATCCATGTATGTACGCCGCCTGTTACACACGAGCCGATTGTTGTAGAAGCATTAAAACAAAATAAACATGTTATAGTTGAAAAACCTTTTACAGGCTACTTCGGTGATGGTACAGAAGAATTTAGCGGAGATACTTTTTCACGCGAAAAAGGATTGGAGCATGCGATGCAAAGTGTTAGCAGAATGCTCCAATCAGAAAAGCAAAGTGCAGGCCGAATCATGTATGCTGAGAACTGGGTATATGCTCCGGCTATTCAAAAAGAAAGAGAACTGTTACAAAAAACCGGCGCGCAGATCATTTGGATGCATGGCGAAGAATCGCATTCAGGTTCGCATTCTTTAACTTATGGACAATGGAAATTTTCTGGTGGTGGTTCAATGATAGGGAAAGGCTGTCATCCTTTATCTGCAGCTATATATTTAAAGCATGCAGAAGGACGAGCGAGAAACGGAAACCCTATACGACCAAAAACTATTTCTGCCCGAACCCACGCTATTACACGAATGCCAACATTTAAAGATGAAGGATATTTAAGAACAACGTATAAAGACATTGAAGATTTTGCAATGCTGCATGTTGTATTTGAAGATGGAACTATTGCCGATTTGTTTGCCAGCGAACTGGTACTTGGCGGAGTGCACAATTGGATTGAAGTGAATACTACCAATCACAGAACCATTTGTAACATTAACCCTAATACTGCTATGCAGGCATATACGCCTGCTGAAGTTCATTTTAAAGATGTATATGTTGTTGAGAAAACTGAAACCAAACAGGGATGGTCCTCTATGTCACCGGATGAAGGATGGTTCTCGGGATACCAGCATGAAATGGATGCCTTTTACAGGTCGGCTGCTTATGGAGATCACATCGAAAGCAACAGCAGTTTAGCTGCTGATGTAATAGCAACAATTTATGCAGGCTATGTTTCAGCAGAAAGAAAAGGAACTGAGGTAAATATTACTATCTTGTAAACTTATTTTCCCTTCAAATATTTCACCAATCGGTTCTCTAACTTATAAAACTAACGATACGCTTAACCATGATTACAGATATGCAAGCCCAAGCAGCCGAACCATCAATTCAAGCTAAAATAGGAAGATACCGGTGGACCATTTGTGCCTTAGTATTTTATGCAACCACTATCAATTATCTGGACAGGCAGGTAATTAGCCTGCTAAAACCCACACTTGAAAAAGAATTTAATTGGGCAGAATCAGATTACTCAAATATTGTCATTGCTTTCCAATTTGCGTATGCAATAGGAATGGTTTTCGCTGGCAGACTTATAGATAAAATAGGAACTAAATTAGGCTATGCTATTACCTTAACTCTCTGGAGTATTGCTTCAATTTTACATGCCTTTGCAACGGGCACTTTAAGTTTTGCGGTTTTCCGTGCTTTTCTTGGCGTTACAGAAGCCGGGAACTTTCCTGCAGCTTTTAAAACTGTAGCAGAATGGTTTCCCAGAAAAGAAAGGGCTTTGGCAGGAGGAATTTTTAATTCCGGAACCAATGTGGGTGCCATACTTGCGCCTCTTTTAGTGCCTTACATAGCAATAAACTATAGCTGGAAAATTGCTTTTATAGCAATCGGAGCAATCGGTTTTATATGGTTAATATTTTGGTTTCTGTGGTACGAGGTTCCTGCTAAACAAAAGCGGCTGGGTAAAGCAGAATTCGATTATATACACAGTGATCTGGAAGATATTTCGCCTGCTGCAGGGGAAGAACAGGAACCAAAGATTTCGTGGGTGAAATTGTTGGGGTATAAACAAACCTGGGCTTTTATTGCAGGTAAATTTTTAACTGATGGCATTTGGTGGTTCTTATTATTTTGGTTACCGGCCTTTCTAACATCCCAATACAAATTGGTAGGTACACAGGTTAGTTTGCCTATTGCATTTGTTTATACATTAGCAGGTGTGGCAAGTATTTTTGGTGGCTGGTTACCTATGTGGTTTGTAAAAAATAAAGGTTGGAATATTGTTCGTGCCCGCAAAACTTCCATGCTTATCTATGCCTTTTTTCCTTTGTTGATAATGGTTTCGCAAGCAGCGGGTAGTTATCAAATGTGGTATGCCGTAATTATAATTGGCATTGCTGCCTCTGCACACCAGGCATGGTCAGCCAACCTATTTACAACTGTATCGGATATGTTCCCGAAAAATTCCATTGCTTCTGTTGTTGGCATAGGAGGGATGGCGGGCGGTTTAGGCGGAATGGCAGTAGCTAAAGTTGCAGGTCTTTTGTTTGATTATTATAAAGGCTTGGGTCATATCGAAACGGGCTATTACATTTTGTTTTTATACTGCGGGTTAGGTTATCTTCTTGCATGGTTTATTATGTTTAGATTATTAGTTCCCCAAATGCAGCCGGTTAAATTAAAGGAGTAAAATTTAATGCCTTCTAATTCGTTCCCTGATTACCTTATCAACAATTTTAAGATGAAGAGTTTGGTTTGTTGTACCCAACTAATGTTAATTATTAATATTCTTCAATTATTTGCATGCCAGTCGCATGACCAAAAAGGCAAAAGATCAAATGTTGATACGGTTGCTATAAGAAAATCTATTTCTTCTGCGCCTGTTTTATCTCCGCAGGAGTCTATAAATAAGATGAAGCTGGAAGACGGTTTTGAAATAAAGCTGGTGGCTGCAGAGCCTTTAATTAACTCTCCTGTAGCATTAAAATTTGATGAAAGAGGACGTATATGGGTTTGCGAAATGCAAAGTTATATGCCCGATACAATTGGTACCGGCGAAGAAAAGCCGATAGGTAAAATTGTAATTCTTGAAGATACCAACCGGGACGGGGTGATGGATAAAAGAAAAGTTTTTATAGATGGGCTTGTTTTGCCCCGTGCTTTATGCCTTGTAGAAAATGGAATACTTATAGCTGAGCCGCCTAATCTTTGGTATGTGGAAATACATAACGATCAACCCGGCAAAAAGATATTGGTAGATGAAAAATATGCTGCAGGCGGAAATCCTGAACACCAGGCGAACGGGCTTTTTCGTGCATTAGATAACTGGATATATAGTGCAAACTGCACTAGCCGTTACAGGAAAAAAGGAGACAAATGGATTATTGAACGAACCCATTCAAGAGGGCAGTGGGGCCTATCTCAGGATAACGATGGCCGGTTATTTTACAACAATAATTCTCAAAACTTATTGGGCGATTATTTTTCTCCCGGCTTTGGCGCTGCTAACACCAATCAAAAAAACATTGCCGGTTACGAGGATAAGATAGTTGCTGATAACAGGGTTTACCCTTCAAGGCCTACACCTGGTGTAAACCGCGGTTACCAGGAAGGTGTTTTAGATGATAGCTTACGCCTTAAAAATTTTACTGCTGCTTCAGGCCCTGTGGTGTACAGGGGAGATTTGTTTGGCAAAGAATATCAGCTTAATACTTTTGTTGCTGAGCCTTCTGCCAATCTTATAAAAAGGAACATTCTTGAAGAAAAAGGGTATCGGGTGACAGGCAAAGAAGCTTATACAGGTAAAGAATTTTTATCGAGCCTGGATGAACGTTTCAGGCCGGTAACTTTATATAATGGTCCTGACGGCGCTTTGTATGTGGTGGATATGTACCGGGGCATTATACAGCATAAAACTTATCTCACAGATTATCTTAAGGGCGAGATAAAAAGCAGGCAATTAACAGAACCGCTTTCGCGCGGAAGAATTTATAAAATTGTTCCCAAAGCAAAACAAACAGTGGCTAATGTAAGTATGCCCGCTAATCCTGATAGTTTAGTAAAGCTTCTGCAACATCCTAATGGATGGATACGGGATGAAGCCCAACAAATGATTGTTGACAAAAAACTGGCACAGGTTGTTCCGGTTTTAAAGCAAAATTTAAAGCAAGCCAATAACCCTATATTAGTTATTCATTCCCTGTGGACTTTAGAGGGATTGAACGCATTGCAGTCAGAAGATATCATCCCTTTACTAAACCAGGCAAATTGGAAACTGCGCGTGCAGGCACTAAGTGTACTCCCATCTGTACTAAACAAAAATACATACAAACAATACCTGCCATTATTGAACGAAATGGCAGATAAAAACGATACGCTTACATCACCTTACCTGGCATTTCTTACACAGTTTATAAAGCCAATGGATTCTGTAACATCAAATAATATTCTTCTAAAAATAGTAAAACAGCAGCCTGACAACGCTTATATATCAAGTGCAGTTATCAGTACAATTAAAGGCAAAGAAGAAGTTTTTGCAAAGCAGGTACGGTCAATAATTGCTGATACAGCATTGGCAATAAATAAACAACTTTACACTGTAATAAATGATATTAAAAACCCCGGAAGCAAAAACAGAGCAGCTTTAAAAAAGGAGTTTCCTAAGGGGGTGGCAATATTTAATTCAGTTTGCCAAACTTGTCATGGCGCTGATGGGAATGGTATAAAATCTCTTGCGCCGCCTTTGCATAAATCGGAGTGGGTGCTGGGAGATAAAAATAAATTAATACCCATCGTTCTATACGGATTAACCGGGCCTGTAAAGGTGAATGAAAAGGTTTATAAAGCCCCTGAGATAAACGGTGAAATGCCGGGCATAGGCAACAATAAAGATTATTCGGATGAAGATATTGCACAGTTATTAAGTCTTATTCGCAGGTCGTGGAGCAATAGTGCTGACAGAATTAAAGCAGCCGATGTTGGGGCAATCAGGCAAAAGTTTGCAGGCAGGCAAAAAACATTTACAACAGATGAGCTTAATAAATTGCAGTAATATTCAGGCTGATTGTAAGGTTATAAAAAGAAATGTACTTTGATAAGAGGCATTAAAACCAGGGAGTACAAAATATAATTTCCTATCCTTTATTGCACTCTGCCTTTTTCTTCTTCTGCACCTGTTGTGCGGGTTCTTTTTGCTTTTACTTTATCATTGCCAAAATTATGTGTGTAAGTAAGTTTGAAACCAGGATATGCAAATTCAATCCTTCCGGTAAAAACTAAATTTTGTTCAGGCAGGTTAATGGATGGACGAGCTACCATTGTATTAAGAATATTGGAAGCATTGAAGCGAATGGTTGACTTTTGTTTTGCCAGTTTTTTTTGAATGCCTGCATCCACCCCTCCAAATGGCTTACCTTTATAAAGACCAAAAAATCCTCCGGAAGAATAAAATCCTGATAATTCTAAAGAAAAATCTTTTGGCAGTTTAAAGCTTTGGGCTGACGAAATGTTGATAGCATTAGTTTTAAGTGTAACCTCAGCACCTTTATAAATAGCATTAATTTGTGTATATGCTTCGCTCAGGTTGTTTTGCATACTCCACCCTTTAGTTAGTTCGAAGGGAAGCGACAGTGACAGGGAAACTGTCGTTTGGCTTTTCTGGTTTTCGGCATTAAGGGTAGCTTTATTAGTTGCCGGATCAACAGTGGGCGTAAAAATGGTAATGGGGTTAGCTATATAACTGTATGATAGGGAGAGTACCTTTCTTTTGTAGGTATATGCTATGCTTACTGCATCGGTAATAGCAGGCTTTAAACCGGGATTGCCGGAAAAGAAAGTATAGGGATCAAAAAAAATAACAAAGGGAGCCATCTCGTTAAAAGTAGGTCGCGTAATGCGGCGGCTATACGAAAAGTTATAAGAATTATTCTCATTAAAATTATGCGAATAAAAAAAGCTTGGAAACAGATTGCCATACTTGCGGTCTATAATATTTCTCTTTGCTTCCGATCCTAAGTTCGACTTAGTGTACTCATACCTTAAACCCGTCTTCATGGTTGTTTTATCAGAAAATGCAAAACTAAAAGAGGAATAGGCTGCCTGTATACTCTCTCTCAGATCATATATTGCTGAGAGAGATCCGTCCTTTGTCCAAACATTTTGAAATAATCTGTTTATTTCTACATTGTTATTAAATCTGGAAAGAGTGCTTTTTAGCCCTGCTTCCATATCTATTTTCTTTGATATTTTTTTTGAATAATCTGCAGCAGCAACCCAAATTTTAATCGGTGTTATTTTATCGCTTTTTACCTGTTGCTCATATAAAAAATTCCCGTTTCCATTATAGTAAGAATTTATATAACTAATAGGATTATCGTCTTTATAATAATCGTAGTTAAGGTTCACAGTAATTTTTTCATCTGCAGAAATGGTATGTTGCAGGTTTAAGTTGCCCGAATAGTTATACCAGTCGTTCACCTCATCATTTACGATAGTTAAAGAAGTATCGAGGCGTTTATTAACTGAAACAGAACTTAAGTTTTCTGAGTGTATGGAAACCTTGTTATCATAAGCGCTTATAAGAGCTCCAATTACCGTCTTCTTATCAATCTCGTAATCGGCTCCAAATTTTATACTATTAAACGATCGTACAAAATCCCGTTGTGCATCAGAAGCTGTTTCTATAGTGTTTCCCTGGTAAAGAACTTTTTTATAAAAAGAGAAAAGCTGTGGAGAATGTATTCGAGAAAGAGAAACATCTCCATAAATATTTAGTTTACCCTTTCTATTGTTGAAGTTAAAAGTGCCTTCTGTAATTTCTCCTCTGCTATAACCTCCGGTGACTGAATAAGAACCATTAGTGCCGTATTGAGTATTTGTTTTCAATACAATATTTATATAGCCAGCGTTTCCTTCAGCATCAAAGTTGGCAGGAGGTGTGGTTATTAATTCAATCTTTTCAATATTGTTAGCGCTCATGCCTGCCAGCATCTGCACTACAGCAGTAACAGGCATCCGGTTTATTTTGCCGTTGATCATAACTACTACACCGTCTTTGCCGTTCATTGATAAAGTATTGTTTTGTGGATCTACCATAACGCCGGGTGAGCGCTGCAAAACTTCAAGTGCAGTATTGCCTGCGGATGTAATACTATTAGCAACATTAACCACCATCCGATCCATCTTTTGTTCAAACAGTGGTTTTCGGGCGGTTACTGTTACCTTATCCAATTGTTTTTCTTCTGCTAATAACACCAGTGTACCTGCATCTATATCATCCGATTTATTGCTGATCTTAAAGGCTGATGAATACACTTTTTTAAACCCAATATAGGTTGAGGAGATGATATAAGTACCGGCAGGTGTATTATTAAAAGACCACGAACCGGAAGCAGTTGTTACCATCCCTTTTACAAGTGAAGAGTCTTTTGAGTGCATCAACAACACATTTGCCAGCGGCACAGGTTTACCATCTACATCAACTACAAGCCCATGAATTTTTGATTGTGCCTGTGCAACCTGCAATAAATAAACGATTGATAATAGAGTTGTATAAACAGCTTTTATGAGTGTTTTCATTTTACTTCTTTAAGATTATAAGAAAAAGAGAGAAATTCAGTCTAACAGGTTACTGCCGTATTTTTAGTTCGAAGTATAAAAGTATTTTTAAGAAACCTATTCTGCAATCACACAAACAGGTGATATTTTAACAAGAGAGTGCTTACAGTTGCTGTTGGTGTTCTTCTTAACAAACAGCTTCTAGTTTATCGCAATGTTGCAGGTGAAGAACACAAGAGGCGTGAAGCTATTATTTGCAATTCTGTTTTAGCAGTTGTTTAAAGTGTGAGGAAGTATGGTTGAAGTTGTAAGCATTAGACAAATGTTATTGGCCGAATGGACAGTTAATCTACAAAAGTTTTATTAAATAGGGTAATTTTGCGACTTATGTTTAGCAGGCAACAAAGTTTTGTTCCCTTCTTCCATGCAGTTAATTATCCTAATTATTAAACCCTTATTATTGCTAAAAGTCATTGTTTCAGTATTTTGAAAGTTAAATTTTTTGGGTAAAAAAGTTTATTCCTTTTTGAATTTATAATTTTATTAATTGTAAGTCTATTCTGTACCAGGTTTCAATCCAAATTAGTTATGAAAAAGTTGTTGGTATTAATTTGTATTATATTCAATTCAGCTAACGTGTTTGCCCAGGTTGATGTTACGGCAGCAGAAGCTAAAAATCATACAGATCAGGTTATAACAGTATGCGATAGAATTGTTGATGCAAAGTATCTCGAAAGCTCTATGACAAAGCCTACTTTACTTAATGTTGGCGGCGCTTACCCTAACCACCTTTTAACTATCGTTATTAATTATGAGGACAGGAAGAATTTTCCATTTAATCCCGAGGAGTTCTATTTAAGCAAAAGAGTATGCGTAACAGGAAGGGTTACTGATTTTAAGGGGAAACCTCAAATTATCGTTTTAACTCCAGCCGAAATAAAGGTTGACGCTTCTCAAGCTGGTGCGAACAAACGTTCATCTGACGGTACAACAACCCGAACAGCCTCAACAAATCCATCAAACACAACCAATCCATCTAATTGGCCATCTAACTCAAATAGTAAAACAAGTACAACAAATCCAGTCACGTCAACTAACCGGGGAACTACTACACCTCCAACCAGTTTGGGTAACCAAACAAGTACAACAAATCCAGTCACTTCAACTAACCGGGGAACTACTACACCTCCAACCAGTTCGGGTAACCAAACAAGTACAATAAGTTCAGGCACTTCAGCAAACCAGGGAAATACAACAAATCCAACCGGTTCAACCAACCAAACCAGTACAACAAGTCCGGTTACTTCAACCAACCGTACAGCAACAAATCCTACGAACAATACAAACAGAAGTGTTACTGATAACAAAAGTTCAAGCGCTTACTCTATTGAGGTTGAACCAAATCTTAGAGTTAGATCAGGTCCCGGAGAAAACTTTGGGGTAATCGAGGTTACCAAAGCCGGCAGTGAGGTAACAGTTCTTGGATCGGAGAATGGATGGTCGCATGTAACATACGAAAAGGATTCGGCTGAACAAGGGCAACCTACAACCGTAGAAGGTTATATTAAAAACAGTGTTTTAAATTCAACCGCTACGTCAAATGCAATAAGTACAACAGCAGCGGCAAGTATTCCAGCTAAAAAAGCAAGTTCCGCCGATGCCAAGACTATTAATAGTGACGCTAACAAAAAAACTGCTGTTAACAGTAAAAACCCTGATGCTTATTCCATTAAAATATCAGCAAATCTTAAAGTAAGGTCGGCACCCTCAGATGATGGGGACGTGATAGAAGTTATAAAGGCCGGAACAGTTGTATCAGTTATTTCTTCCAGAAACGGTTGGTCGAGTGTTTCGTACCAGGGAGGTTCTTCTTCTGGCTACACAAAGGGGCAAATGCAAAAAGGTTTTATAAAAAACAGTGTTTTAAAGTAGTACGAATAATGCACTAACAGTAAAATGAATAGAATTAGAGGTAAGGGATGTTAAGCTATTTCTTGTATATCCCATGTCAATTCATTTGTAAAGCAGGCAAACGATAGGTTTGACCATCATAAACAAAAAGCTCATCAATTTCGAAAGTCCAATATTTGTATAAGGGAGATTTTTTGAGGTATTCTCTTACCTCATTTTTACTTTCTGCTGTCATCATTATCCACGAGCGGTAGCTTTCCATGCTTACGGCATAAGAGTCTATAATGCCTTTGTTTATTAAGTAATTTATATAAGTTCGATGGGGAGGAACAAGGGTCATAAATTTATCGTCTATAAAAAAGCTTATGGTAATAATAAATTTTTTAAGCTTAGGTTCTTCCATTATCAGGTGCTTTATATTGTCCAATCTACTATTTGATTAACGTATTCGGGTTTATAAACTGTGTTAATCTTAATGTAATTATCGGTATAGCCTTCCATCATCCCGTTTTTTAAACGGCCTTCAAAAAGAACTTTTCTTGTCTCTCCAAGATGCCTTCTTGTGTGTTCACTCATTTTCATATAACTAAGGTTGCGGAGTTTTTTATTTCTCTCGTACCGCGAAATTGTAGGAACACTTTCTTTCATCTTTGCTGCTAAAGTATCAGGTCTTTCACTATACGTAAAAACATGCAGGTACGAAACATCGAGTGAATGTAAAAAATCTACAGTCTCAGTAAAGAGTTCTTCCGTTTCGCCCGGAAATCCTACAATTACATCCACCCCGATAGCACTATGAGGCATTAATGTTTTTATCAGTTTAACCCTTTCTGTATATAGTTCTTTCCTATACCTTCTTCGCATTAAACCCAATATAGCATTGCTGCCGCTTTGCAAGGGAATATGGAAATGAGGCATAAACTTATTGCTGTTTGCTACAAATTCTATAACCTCGTTAGTTAATAAATTGGGCTCAATGGATGAAATGCGATAGCGTTCAATTCCCGGTACATTTTCTAAAGCCTTAACCAGTTTAAAAAAACTTTCTTCGTGCTTTTTACTTCCTTCGGGTCCTTTTCCAAAGTCACCGAGATTAACTCCCGTAAGCACTATTTCTTTAACACCTGTTAGGGCAAGTTGTTCTGCATTACGTACAACATTTTCAATTTTATCACTGCGGCTCTTACCACGTGCCATAGGAATAGTGCAAAACGAACAATTATAATCGCAGCCATCCTGCACTTTTAAAAAAGTACGGGTACGATCGTTTATTGAGAAAGACGAATTAAAACCAGAAACTTCGGCAATATCGCAACTGCATATTTTAGCGCTGTTGCCTTTAGTGAGTTCTTTTAAATGTTGGGTAATATTAAATTTTTCCGCAGCACCTAATACAAGGTCAACACCGGGAATTTCGGCAATCTCTTTGGGCTTTAGCTGTGCATAGCAGCCTGTAATAACCACGAGACTTTCCGGAGCTTTGCGTTGAATTCTGCGAACAAGCATCCGGCATTCTTTATCAGCATTATCTGTAACTGAACAGGTATTGATTACATATACATCTGCAAGGCCGCTAAACTCTTTTTTCTCAAACCCATCGTTTTCCAACAGGCGCGAAAGTGTAGATGTTTCAGAAAAATTTAATTTACAGCCGAGTGTATGAAATGCTACTGATCTTTTTTCATCCATTCGGCAAAGATAATGTAATGAGTATTTTGGTACGGAGGCAAATAATTTCGCAAGGGCCAACACATCTATTATCAGAATGCTTCGTCATCTGTCATTTGCTAACTAAATACAGCAAATGCATCTGAATTATTAGAGTACTATTGTGCAGATAATATAAAAATAGCATAAGAATATATTGGTTAAACAAATGATATAAAATCGGGAATAGTTGAATTTATTTCATTGCAATGCTTTAAATGGGAAGGTTTTAATATATTTATAAGCAAGTAAATTTTATAATGACAAATAAATGTAAAAACCTGATTGGTTTTATTTTTTTATTGATTGTTTCCCGCCCGGGGGCTTATGGTCAGCAAACAACTGGTGATAGTATAAATCAATACAAAATAATCAGTGCAGGCGCCGAATACAAAAGGTCTTCTTTTTACGAAAAGTTGTGGGGAAAGAATTATCGCAAAGAATGGACAATGCCGGTTAAGGTTCCGATTGTAATGTTAGATACTTTAAAAGGAGGAATAATTCCTTATGATGCCGGCGGCGGGCATCAAACCAAATCGCTCCACTCAAAAACAAAAGCAGATAAAGAATATACATTCCGGTCGGTTAATAAAACGCTTGGCAAAGTTCTTCCAAAAGAATTTTTAAACACGTGGATAGAGGATTTTGTAAACGATAAAGTTTCCATGTCGCATCCTTATGCGGCTGGTTCTGTGCCTTTAATGGCGCAAAGCGCGAAGGTTTATCATACCAATCCGCAATATGTTTATTTACCAAATCAACCTGCTCTTGATAGTTTTAATAATAAGTTTGGCAATACATTATTTCTGTTTGAACAGCGTTTGGATGGCGATTGGAAAGAAGCAGATAACTTAGGCAATTTTGAAAAATATATAAGCACCGATAAGCTGCTGGAAAAGTTGTACGATGACAATGATAACGAAGTTGACCAACGCCAGTTTGTAAGATCGAGGTTGTTTGATATGTTTATTAATGATTGGGACCGCCACGAAGACCAATGGAAATGGGGCGAAACAAAAAAAAATGATGATAAGAAGATGTACGTGCCTGTTCCGCAGGATCGTGACCAGGCATATTTTAAGCCTGATGGCTTCCTATTAAAATTCCTGATTTCTGCGGCAGGTCTTAATTATTTTCAGTCGTTTAAAGACAACCTTTCTAATGTAAAAACTTTTAATTACGAAGAAAGAAACCTCGACAGGTTTTTTGCAAACCAGTTGACATTAAACGATTGGCAAAGCCTTGCAAAAGAATTGCAGGCAGCTTTAACCGATCAGGTTATAGAAGCATCAGTAAAACAATTGCCGCCTGAAATATTCCCCATTTCGGGTAATGACATTATTTCAAAACTAAAAGCACGTCGTGGCCATTTGGTGGAATGGGCTACAAATTATTATAAATTTATTGCAAAACAGGTTGACGTTATTGGCAGCAGCAAAAGAGAATATTTTGAAATTAACAGGCTTAACAACGAAACTGCTGTAAACATTTTCAAGATCACTAAAGAAGGTGAAAGAAAGGATAAGCCTTTTTATTCAAGGATATTTAAAAGCGATGAAACAGAAGAAATCAGGCTGTATGGTTTATCGGGAGAAGACAGTTATGCTATTAGCGGAAATGAAAACAATGATATAGATATACGCATTATTGGCGGCACTGATAAGGATTCAATTGTTGATCTTTCCACTGGCGGAAAGGAAATAAATGTTTATGATAATGCCGATAACTTTTTTAAAACAGGTTCACAAACCAGGCTTCATCTTTCAAAAGACAGTTCTGTTCACGATTTTAATTACAAAAGTTATCTGTATGAAAAAAGAGGTATTAAGCCTGCTATATTTTATGACGATGACGACAGGGTGTTTGTTGGATTGGGATACGGAATAACACATCATAAATGGAGAAAAGAACCATTTGCCTATAAACAGTCTTTAGCAGTTCGATTTTCTATTAATCAACGGGCACCGCGGGTTTTATATAATGGTTTATTTCCTCAGGCAATAGGCAAATGGGATCTTGCTTTTTTAGCAGATTACGATGCCGTAAAATGGACTAATTTTTACGGGCTTGGAAATGAAACGCGCTTCACAACAAAGGACAAGAATTTTAATAGAATGCGCACAGAAGAATTTTTAGCACAGGCAGGCATTAATCGTAAGTATGGGAGAAACCATGTTTCTCTTACAGGCTTCTTTCAGAATGTAAAAATAATTAATGATAAGGAACGTTATATAGCAAAACTATTTACACCTATATACCCTGTAAAGTATAAAAACAATAATTTCGCAGGTTTGCAGTTGGGATATACCACTCACAAGGTTAATGACTCTATTGTGCCAACAAAGGGTTTTGCATTTTATTCTAATGCATCTTATAACTACAATTTTGGGGAAAGCAGTAAGTCGTTTGCAAGGTATATGGGCGATTTACATTTGTATGTTCCATTAGTTTCTAAGTTTTCTCTGGCTATAAGAGCCGGTGCTGCAACCATTACAGGCACACCTGAATTTTACCAGTATATTCCTATTGGTGGCGGTCAAACTTTGCGTGGATACAGAAGGCAAAGGTTTTGGGGAAAAACAACTTTTTACAACAGCAACGAATTGCGCTTTATAAGCGATGTTAAAAGCTATGCTTATAACGGCAAAGCAGGGTTGGTTGTTCATTTTGATAATGGCAAAGTGTGGATGCCCTCACAAAAATCGGATAGGTTTCATACCGGTTACGGTGCGGGAGTTTTGTTAGCGCCTTTCAATAGAATATTAGCTGATATTACTTATAGCATTTCTGATGAGCTTCGGTTAATTCAGTTACGCTTAACCAAGACGTTTTAATGGGGGCAAAGGACAGATGACAGTTTACAGTTGACGGATAACAGGTGAGGGATGACAGGTGATGAGGCAGCATCATTAAAGCGCATACCCATATTTTCATGTTTTTTTTGCCGGCTCATAAACTAAAACTTATACATGGATAACTCACGGCAGCTCAACCGCTCTTTAGGACTACGTCTTGTAATTGTGGTTGTAATTGGTAATATCATCGGATCTGGCGTTTACAAAAAAGTAGCGCCGATGGCGGCAGAATTACACTCATCAGGATGGGTATTAATATGCTGGTTGTTGGGAGGCATTATTACTTTGTTTGGTGCTCTAAGCAATGCTGAAGTTGCAGGACTGCTTGCAGATACCGGTGGCGAATACGCTTATTTCAAAAAAATCTATAACCGTTTTTTTGCTTTCATTTTCGGGTGGTCTCTTTTTGCTGTTATTCAAACGGCGGCAATTTCATCACTCGCTTATGTGTTCTCACAATCTTTTAACAGCATTGTTCATCTTCCGCCCATGTTGTCTTCTCTTGCTGACTTTAATATTGCCGGAATATTTTATCCTTTTGCCGACTTTCATATAAAGTTTACCGCTATTTGTTTAATCATACTGCTTACCTGGGTTAATACAAAAGGAATAAAAACAGGCGCAGGTGTAAGCACAGCTATATTAATGCTTGTTTTTATTGGCATAGGTATAATTATCGTGTTTGGTTTAAGCAGTTCGCAAAGCGAGGTTAGCAGAAGTTTTCAACTAACTGCTGTTAATAACACGCCTGTTACTGTAAGCGCAGTTTTTACTGCTATGTTGTCGGCATTTTGGGCTTACCAGGGTTGGGCTTCTATTGGTTACGTTGGCGGAGAAATTAAAGATGCTAAACGAAACATTCCTAAAGGGATTGCTGTTGGTGTATTTATAGTTATCGCTATATACCTGTTGATTAACACTACTTACCTCTCTCTGTTGCCTGTGCAATCAATAGAGCAAATTCATGCTGCAGGAAATAAAATTGCCGCCGTAGAGGCCGTCAGGAGTTTTTGGGGAAACGGGGGAGCTTTATTTATTTCAGTTCTTATACTAATAACTACGCTTGGCTGTACAAATGCTTCAATACTATCAGGTTCACGGCCCTATTATGCTATGGCAAAAGAGGGTTTATTTTTTGCGCCAGTTGCTAAGTTAAACAAGGCACAGGCTCCTGGTAATTCTTTATTGTATCAGTGTGTGTGGGGAAGTTTACTGGTGCTATCGGGCACTTTTGATCAGTTGACGGATATGATCATTTTTGCTGTTTTTATTTATTATGGCGCAACAACTTTGGGCGTTTTTATTTTAAGAAAAAAGATGCCTGATGCACCTCGTCCCTATAAAGTTTGGGGCTATCCTGTTGTGCCGGCCATTGTCATTTTGTTTTGTGCCGCTTTGTTTATAAATACAATTATTACGCGACCCCGCGAGGCAGCTATAGGAATGGTGCTGATGCTAACAGGAATACCCATGTATTGGTGGTTCAATAAAAAGAATAAAGCAGTTTATGCGGAAGCAGAAACCTGAACTTTATAAAGGGAATGAATTATAACGCCTTATTTCAAAACATTGTTTTTGATATAACCCTGCAGGTTCGAATTGGTGTCCTTTATTACTACCTGTGACCATCCATTGCTTGAAAATAATACGGAAACAACAGTACCCGTTTTTACAGTAGTAACAAGGGGATAATCAAAGCTTGGTCCCGATCTCATATATACATCCTGGGTAAGTTTTATATCGTCCTGTGTAGCGCGGGCATAAGTTGTAACCGGCTTATTGGGAGTTGTACCAATTTTAGAAGTTGTGCCTGTAACAGGAATATCAGGAGCTTTATAAGGATTTGTAACAGGATTATTAGAAGTTTTACCGGTAGTTACTACTGGTTTATTAGAAGCATTGCCGGAGTTAACCGGAGGTTTATTAGGAGCACTGCCGGAGTTACCAGCAGGTTTATTTGAAGCGCTGCCAGTGTATACTGAAGGCTTATTGGGAGCACCGTTATAAGTTATATCTGATGATTTATTAGCGGTGTCTTTTGAAATGTTAGGCGTTGCAGCAATACTTTGTGCCTCAGTTTGAATTTGGCCGGGGCTCCTGAGTATAATTTCGGGCTTGCCCTTGTAATCTATAACCAGACCGGTAACACAAACCTGCTGATTGGCAAAGTATATTTCGGGCTGGGCAGGAAAATCTTTCAGGTTCTCACCAAAAATTACAAGGGTAAGCAGATGATTTGGAAAGCTTCCGCCCATATTTAAAAGAGTGGGTGTATTTGTGGCATTAGGTAAATGAACACCGCCATTAATTTTACCGCAAACAGTTACTGTTTCACCCACTTTATTCTGCACTTCATTTAAAGTAACTTTTTGCGCAAAGCATATATGAGTAAAAGCCATTAAAAGCAAAACAAGCACACATTCTTTTTTCATAATAAGTCTTTCAGCCACGAAATTAATACATAAATGAGATAATCAAAAGTAACGATCTGATGTAACTTCAAAATTTAAGAATAGTATAATAAAACAGCGTTGCTTACAGTATGAAAAGCGCCTGTTTTAGTTACAGGTTTTATATTAGTATCCTGGGTTTTGAGAAATGCCTGGTTGCGTATTAGTATCTATTCATCTTTGCGATATAGGTAACGATAATTTTTCTTTGGTAACATTAGCTTGCAGCTCCTCTAAGGTTAATGCCGGCGCAGGGTAGTCTTTATAATGACCCGGATATTCTTTTGCAAAATGTGCCTTCTTTATTCGTTGGGCAGTAATTGTGGTTATTGTAGTATTGAAGCGTAACAGATCGAACCAACGCTGGTTTTCAAAAGGAAATTTCATACGTCTTTCAGTAGAAAGTGTGTTTTTAAACATACTGGCAGAAGTAATGCCGGCAGCATTTATTGCAGGAGCTTTTGATCTGTTCTGCCTGACCATATTCATTGCCACCCAATGCCCCACTAATGACCTCGATGACTTAGTGACTTAATGACCCTTCTCTTATTTTTTTAAACTCCGAGCCTTCTTTCCATTGGGGCATTTTGTCTTCAAATGCTAAACGCCTGCCTACCTGGAAAAGCAATTTTAAATCCTCAATCCCACCTGCTAATGTCCATGTTTTTGCATCGTATTCATCGGATGGACGATGGTAATGTTTCCGGCGGTATTCGTCTTCTATATTTTGTCCGTACGCTTTACCTTTACCTTTACCTTCTACATCCACTCCACGACTTGTATATAAAGCGGGGATACCAACTTTAGCAAAATTAAAATGATCTGAACGGTAATAATAACCAGCCTCAGGATGAGTCTCAAAAGCGATGTCGCGACCGGCTTTATCAGCAGCTTCTTTTAAATAATCTTCAAGCTCCGATTGTCCTTGTCCCACAACAATAATGTCTTTTGTTTTATAGAAAGCATTAAGGCCATCCATATTAATATTGGCAACTGTTTTTGCAGCAGGATAAACAGGATTTTGTGCATAGTAAGCAGAGCCCCATAATCCCTGCTCTTCTGCAGTTACACTTAGAAAAACAACAGTTCTTTCGGGCTTTGTTTTTAAACTTTTAAAGGCGCGTGCAAGCTCGAGTAAACCTGCTGTACCACTGGCATTATCTAATGCGCCGTTGTAAATAGAATCACCTGTTTCATCTGGCTTACCTATACCAAGATGATCCCAATGAGCTGAATAAATAATGTATTCATCAGCACGTTTTGAACCCGTGATTTTTGCAATTACGTTATGCGATTTATTGTAAGTAGCATTAACCTTAATGCTTGTTGACAACTTAACATTTAAAGCTATAGGTTTAAAACCCCGCTGATCTGCCTTAGCAAAAAGGGTGGTGTCGAAACCGGAAGCAGCCAATAATTTTTGAGCAGCGGGAGAGGAGACCCAACCAATAACATCGCAGTTCTTCTCGTTCTTACCGCGGGGATCTAAATGAAGCCTCGAGCCGTTCCAGTTGTTCTGCACAACGGTAAAAGGATAGCTTGCAGCTTCTGTATTATGAACAATTAAACATCCTTTAGCGCCTTGCCTCGCTGCTTCTTCAAACTTGTAAGTCCAGCGGCCATAGTAGGTCATTGTTTTTCCTTTAAATAAAGTTGTATCGCCACTGTTAAAACCCGGATCGTTCACAAGCACCAATACTACTTTGTCTTTCACGTTAAGGCCAGCATAATCATTCCAGTTATACTCAGGAGCTACCACACCATAACCTGCAAAAACAACATCATTATTATTTAATGTAATAGCGGGGTCTGTTTTATCGGTCCATATTACATAATCATCAAAACCTTTTAGCGTAAAGTTTCCTTTAGAGGATTGAACCTGCATTGCCGAAGCAGCAACTGTAGCAATATTAACCATTGGTACGTCCTGAAAATAACTGTTGCCATTACCCGGCTCTAACCCTATGGCTGCAAACTGGTCTTTTAAATAATTGATCGTTTTGGTTTCCGCTTCTGTAAAAGGCTTACGACCCTGAAAAGAGTCTGAAGCAAGTTGAGAAATATGTTTTCCAAGACTATCTGCACTAAAAGCTGCTAAACCATCCTGTCCATCCTCCTGAGCAGTAGTTTGATTACAGGCTATAGCTAAAAACAAAGGCGCAGCAAACAAAAGATGCAAGAACTTATTACTCATACAGAAGTTAGTTTTTATTGATGGAAGATAAAATGTTTTTCTGGTAATAAGTAAATGGTTGATAAATTGGCAGGGTGATAGTTTTGATAAGTAAAGAGGGTGTGCAGTACAACAAGGAAGTTAAGATGCCCCTTATTCCATATTTTCCTGTTTGCCCGTTGAAGACCACAGCGGTAATAAAGCCTGTTTATTTTTTGCTTTTCATTATATTTAGTGTTTTGTTTCACAAAATGAATTACAAATGCTAAGGCCAATCAAATCATATTTTGTAGTGTTGGTGTTAATGTTGTCAATCACATTTTGCAAGAAACCCGGCACTGCATATACGCCCCCTCCTTACGTTCCCGCAACGGATTCTACTTTTACAAATCCGCTGCTAACAAGTGGTCCCGATCCCTGGGTTATTCAAAAAGACAGTTTTTATTACTACACCAATACTACAGGTGGGAATGTTCGTGTTTGGAGAACAAAATCAATGTCAAAGTTGGCAAGCGCTTATACCCAAACTATTTGGTCAAAACCCGCTTCAGGACCAAACTCTCAAAATGTTTGGGCGCCCGAAATCCATTTTATAGACGGAAAGTGGTATGCCTATTATACGGCAGGGGCTTCTGCTGACTTAAGCACCCAACGTTTATTTGTGCTGGAAAATCCCTCTGCCGATCCTCTCAGCGGCACATGGACGGATAGGGGGAAAATTGCGGATCCTGCTGCAGATTATTTTGCCATTGACGGAACAGTGCTTCAATATAATAACAAGAAATACTTAATTTGGAGTGGTCATGCTTCGGCCACTGATAATAACCAAAGGTTGTATATAGCTGAAATGTTGAACCCTTATACATTAGCCACTTCACGCATTTTAATTTCTTCTCCAACTTATTCATGGGAAATGTTTGGAGCGCCGCCGGGAGTTAATGAAGGTCCCGAAATATTAAAAGGCCCTACTGGTAAAACATTTCTTATCTACTCCGCTTCGGGTTGCTGGACAGATGATTATTCATTAGGGATGATGACTTTAAAAGATGGCGGCGACCCAATAAATGCGTCAGACTGGGTAAAAAATGCACAGCCTGTATTTACAAAAAATGGAAATGGGCAGGCTTTTGGCCCGGGTCATAACGCCTTTTTTAAATCGCCTGACGGTAAAGAAGATTGGATTATTTACCACGCAAATCCTTTAACAGGTCAGGGCTGCAAAAACTTTCGTAGTCCCCGCATGCAAAAATTTACATGGAATGTGGATGGTACCCCTAATTTTGGAGTGCCTGTTCAGGCTGGTTTAAAAATCGCGCGGCCTTCGGGTGAGAAAGACTAATAACTGTTTATTGAAAAGCGAAGAAAAATCTCTTTTTAAATTAAAGGGTCTTATGCTTAATGAAATTGACTTGATACCTTAAAACATAAAACTATGTCTAAAAAATTAGTGATTTTTAGCTCTACCAATGAACCTATTGATAATGAATTAAGAATTGGTGTGCTTGAAAAGCTTTTGGAGAAAATTATTAATACAAACAGGATTAATATAAGGATTCCAACACAACAAGATGTTGAAGAAATTAGAAGAGAAACTGCCGAAGAATTAAAAAGAAAACATTTTAATAGCGGTATTGAGAATAAAAGTATCTAACGTATTATCCTACTCAACCTTCCTTTGAAGAAAAACATCTTGCATAACTTTTCCTTTAATATTATTTGCTCAATTCAGGTTTTCATCTAACTATTAAAAACAACTCACATACTAATGAAAAAAATCATTTTCTTGTTTGTTTCATTATCATTTGTTTTATCGGCTATAAGCCAAAAGGCGGGAAGTTTTAACGGCGTTGAAGTAAACATGGGCAACCTGTTTCGTTTGTCGGATGCTAAAACCCGTTCAATAAGCCCTGAAAATTTTAAAGGCGAAAAAGGCCAGGGCGGAATGGCCACTGCCGGCACCGGCTTAAATGCGTCAAGAGATTTGGGCCAGGGCTGGAAGGTAAGTCCATCCATACAAATAGAACCGGGAAAAACATTTACAATAGCTGAAATTACAGGGCCGGGAGCTATACAACACATCTGGATGACACCAACAGGTAATTGGCGTTTTTCAATCCTGCGCTTTTATTGGGACGATGAAAAAGAACCTTCGGTAGAAGTGCCGGTAGGAGATTTTTTTGGAATGGGCTGGGGCGAATATGCTCCCTTAAATTCTTTGGCTGTAACGGTAAATCCCGGCAGCGCATTTAACTGTTACTGGGTAATGCCTTTCAGAAAAAATTGCAGGATAACTATGGAGAATATTGCAACAGAAAGGATGACAGTATATTATCAGGTTGACTATACCTTAACCACTGTACCCGACGATGCCGCTTATTTTCACGCACAATTCAGACGAAGCAATCCAACCCAGGGGTCTCTTTATACACTGGTTGACAACATTAAGGGCAAGGGCCAGTATGTAGGAACTTTTATGGCATGGGGCGTAACCAATAACGGCTGGTGGGGCGAAGGCGAAATTAAATTTTACATGGATGGCGATGATAAGTTTCCCACCATTAATGGTACCGGTACCGAAGATTATTTTTGTGGTTCTTATAATTTTGAAAACAGGAAGACGAGGCAATATGAGCCCTTTTCAACTGCTTATGCCGGTTTGCACCAGGTAATTAAACCGGATGGTTTATATACAAGTCAGCAGCGGTTTGGCTTATACCGATGGCATATTAACGATCCGATTCGATTTGATAAGGATCTGAAAGTTACCATACAGGATTTGGGATGGAGAAGTGGCGGCAGATATTTGCAGCAACAATCAAATATAAGTTCGGTGGTTTACTGGTACCAGGCAGAACCTCATACTCCGTTTCCTAAGCTTCCTTCTAAAAATAACCTTGAATCCAATTAGGAGTAATCATGCTATGCTTTTTAGAAATTTGTAAGAAGCTGTCTAAAATTTATTAGAAGTTCCGTTGGCATTCCTGGAGGGTAAAATATCTATAGTAAAATTTATTGTACGCTCTCATCTTTAAATAAGATGTTGCCATATAATATCATGAACATCCGTTGCAATTAGAGGAGTTTTTAAAATTTTATCACTTATTAAAACCGGATGAAATGCTTCATTGGTTCCTATTCTTCCATGTGAACCTTTGATTAAAGTAGCATCGAGGGGAATAACATCCATAACATAACGAAGTGCAGCCTTCTTTCGTAATAATTTATAAGCCGCCCTGGCTTTTGAAGTCATGAACATTTCCACAGGGTCGTATCCCGGCTTTTTGTGAATATCTACCACTCGTGCATAATCGGGCGCTTTTGCATCATCAAACCAAAAATAATAGGTAAACCAACTTTGCTCATCCGCCATTACAATAAAGTCGCCGGCACGGTCGTTATTAAGCTGAAATTTTTTTTGTGCTTCTCTATCCAAAATCATCTCAA
>JAABUN010001873.1_pt1 | contig 41848 bp, 33 predicted proteins | sample 5559311 | NCBI WGS metagenome assembly JAABUN01 (sample SAMN10711877, study PRJNA513370) | rock metagenome | isolation source: Antarctica rocks | place: Antarctica: Victoria Land, Siegfried Peak sud
GAGTTTATTATCTTCTTCTAATATAGTATAATTAATACTCTAGTATATTATTATATTACTAGGGATATATAATATTATCTTAGTATTAATACTAGTAATATCTTTATTAGTAATAGTAAGAATAGCCTATTCTAATAAATAAACCCTCTAAGAGATATTTATCCTAATATTAGTATAGATATTCTTAACTAAATTATTAATAGTATTTCTAGGGGTATAACTATATTTTTAATATAATATATCTTTATTAGTAGTAGGGCTATTCTAGATATTAATATTATTACTAATAGTAAGAATATTACTTATAAATAGTCCTATTTTACAATATATAATATCTATTAAGTTGGAATTATTAAGTCGCTTATTAATAGTAAAATTTAAATATATAACCTTATTCTAGAAATAGGCCTTTTAAAGATACGCCTTAATAACCTAGCTACTAGATCCTCCGAGAATAACTAGGAGTATTTATTAGAAGTCCTTATAAAAGTAGACTACCTTACCCTTAAAATAAGCCTAGTTATTATTATAAGTATTCTAAAGGCTATAATTAATAGCTTCTATATTATATTAACTCTATATAAGAGACTTATCTTAAAAGATAATATAAGCTCGCTTAATTAACTTAATAAGATTAGTCCCCTTCTTAACCTATATATAAAGAGGTAGTATTAGAGTTTAGGAGTATTTTAAATTATAAGTAAGTATTCTAACCTCCTTATAATAGTATTAATATAATACTAGAAGATACTACTATTAAAGTAACCTTTTACTAGAAATATAGCCTTTCTATAATAGTATTTTAAACTATTATCTTACTAATCCCCCTAGTACTATTAAGAAAGAATAGTATACCTAGAGTACTAAGTTTATTATTAGTATTAGTATTAATAGTAGTAATAATCTAATTAGTAGCGTAGTATTAGTTAATATTTAACCTAGTTTATAAGACCTTAGCCTTATTAGAGGTAATTTAGTAAGATATTTCTTCTTATAAAAGTCTATTTAGAATATTATTAAAATTATTAAATAGAATAGTTAGAATAGGTAGGCTATATTAAGTTAGATCCTTAGTATATTTAGGGGTTAATTAATATTCTAATTAGCTATTAATTAGGTAAAGAGTATACTATTCTATAAATAATTATTACTTATAATAAGTATCTAGTATATAAAGTATTAAAAAATTCTATTATAAGAGGTATAAGTAGTTATTTAAAATATACTCCTTATACTTATTCTATAAGATAAGGGTATTAGTAGGTTAGAGTTTAACTAATATTAATATAAAAAGACTATATAGCTTATAACCCCTCTAAAAATCCTTTCCCTTATTAAGGATCTTATTAATATATCTATTATTTTTAGTTAACTTAAGCTTTATATAGGCCTCCTTCTATCTTATTAGCTAGCTATCTATTATCTATAAGTTATTAAATAATATAGCCCTCTTAATATAATAGAGGTATAGTTAGTAATAGTAAAGATCCTTAATTTTAAGATTAATAAAATTAATACGCTTAAGAGTCTCCCCTTTTTTATATATTTTCTATTATTTATTTCTTTTATTCTATATAAAGACCTTAGGAAAATCCGCGTATAAATAGTTAAGTAGATCCCTTATAATAGTAGGATATTTCCCGTTCTATTTTATAAAAGGTAATAGCTAACTATTATTATAAACTTCCTTAATAAGATATTTTATATTAAAATACTCTATTAATATAGTCTAATAGAGCTTATTACTATCTATTAGCTTTTATTTAATAGCCTTATTAATAGCCTAGTTGTTAGCTAGCTTAAAAAGGATATACTATTAATTTAAAAGATAGATCTATAAATACTCTATATAAGGCTTTATAATATTTGTATTAAATAAGAGTATCTTCTAAATAGTCTTAATAAACCTAATCTAGTAAGTAGATTAAAACTCTATAATTTTATCTACTAACTCCCTTTACTATTATAACTAGCTATTAAGAGTAGGATTATTATTAGTACACGTATAATTCCTAGTAAGGGAGATATTAGCCTAATTAGGTCCCTTATAAATATATTTATATAAATAGAAAATAGACTTAATAGAGTTATAGATCTTAATATTAATATAGGTACTATATTTCTTTGATAGGTATAAGTTATAGAGGATAACCTACCTATTATTAATAGAGTAATTAGGTTTAAGGAGGCTAACTAAAAACTTATAAAAAGGATAACTCCTATTAGATATAAAAGATATCTCTTAAAAAAAATCCTTTAAAAAAGCCCTATTATAATAATTCTTCTCCCAATTAAAATATTTATTACTAGGGACCCTAGTATAATAATTATAAACTATATATTATAAGACTAACTTATATAAGGTATTACCCTATTATAAAGGGGGGATAAATACTTAAATAATACTATTAATATTACTATTAGGAACTAGACTAGAAGGCTAGTTCCTAAGAGCTAGAATAGATAGTATAAACTACTAGCAAGTAGGTAGTATTATAAAGGTAGACTTAATACTCTAGTAATTTTATAGTTATAAAAGAACTAATCTCTACCTGTTAAAGAGGTAGAGGGAGGACTATTTAAATACCCCTTAAGGAAGCTAGCTAGCCTCTTAGATATTTAGATAAAAGGATATCTATTAGAATAATAAGAAGCCGAACTAATACTACTAGGATATTACTAGTAAGCCGTATTATATTAGCTAGATATATTAAGATATCCTAATAATTACTAACTATCTAGATCTAATCCTCTTCCTATATAATAAGGAGAATATAAGTATATAAGAGACTACGCTTCTAAAATTTAATAATATAATAGTAGCCTATATAAACACTAAGGATATATTACTTAATTAATTAATTAATTAATAAGTTATACTTATATCTATCTAAACTATTAAAAGATAATTATAAGGGCTTATAAGTATATTATAATTACTACTATAATAGCTAACTTATAAAGAAAACCGTATACTTATACCTTATAAAGGCCTAGGTAAAAACCCTTATTATTCCTATCTCTTTATAACTTCTAATTTATTTTTCTTTATACTATATTTAGCTCTTTATACTTAGTACTTATATTAATTACCTTATTATCCTAGCTCCCTAGGGCTAGATTATATATTATAATAGCGGGTATTATTCTAATAATAAAGACTTATACCTTAGCTTAGTCCTAATATAACTATATTATTATAAGTAAGAACTAGCCTAGTATCCTAGTTTAAATTATCTATTTTACTACCCGCTTTACCCCCTTTATACTTATAAGTATCTTATAAGTATCTAATATCCCTAAGGTATCCCTTAGCTCCTAGTAGTAGTTATAAAACCTAGGGTAGTTAATAAGGATATATCTTATATCCTACTTATACTAACTATACTTATAGCCTATAGATATAAAGCTAGGGACTTTATATTAAAATAAAAAGGTAGTTAATCCTATCTTCCCTATCTTTATTTATATAAAAGTAGAGTTCTCTACCTTTTAAAGGCCTTTATAAAGGGCCCTCCTATTAATTTATAAGCCTCTAAGCTAGGTAGGGGGATAATTCCTAGCCCTTAGTCCTATCTAATATTCTCCTTATATTACCTCCTAGGAGGATTTCTACTAATAGTATATCTTCTTTTTAATTCCCTAAGGGTATTAGATTACCTTCCTAGTTATAACTATATTCTAATTATCTAGGTATAGGGAGTATAAAGCCTACTTATTCTTCTCCTTTATAAGGGACTTTACTACTTTTCTCCTCTTCCCTCTCCTAGCCTTAAGCTTCCTCTAGATATATCTATTCCCTATTACTATTACTAGGTAAATTCCTTTTAATATATACTAGTAGAGAATTAAATAGTTTAATATTAATTATATAAGGGCTATCCCTACCTCTACCTCTAATACTCGCGTTAGGGTAGCTTTATATACCCCTAATATATATCTTAAATAGCTATTTTAGATAACTTTAAGCTTCCTTATATATACCTTCTTTATTTCCCTTAAGCCTTATAATATATATTATATAATAGATATATAAGTTATTACTAGCCTTATTATTATATTATATACCCTCTTAGCCTTATTAAAGGTAGCTCCTTATATTAATATTAATATTATAAAAAGGGCTAGGCTTTAAGTAGTAAGGTTTACTTATACCCTCTTTAAGTATAAGCTCTATTATAATTTACTATTAATATATAATCCTAGGACTTAGATCTCTACCTAGGGTTTTATTATTATATACCCTAGACTAACTACTACGCCTATATTAAAGTAGCGGGGGTAGTAGGTAAAGTAAATTAACTTATACTTCTAGGGGGTAAAGCTTACCTTATATATTAAAGCCTATTTAAAGTAGATTTTATATACTAGTTTTAAGGTTTTATAATTTCCTTTTATAATTTTCTTATATACTAGTAGATAAATATTATTTATAAACCCTCTAACTTATAATTATAATTTAATAGTTATATACTCCTTAATAAGTAGCGCGTTAAAGAATAGGAAGAGGATAAAGGAGATTAATAACCCCTAGGGAATCCCTATCTCTACTAGCTTTATTCTACTTATTATCTTTCTAATAGTAATAAATAAAGACCTCCCCTCTAGGAAGCTTTCTATTTAACTTATAATATAATAGGGGATCCCCTTTCCCTTAAGGTTATAAATAAGTCTTTAATAAGAGATATTATTAAAAGCCCTTATAATATTTAATAAAAAAAGGCTAGTTATATTAGCCCTATTATAATCTTATATTATATATACTACCTTTATAATAATCTTTAAGATTATCTCTATCAACCTCTTCCTTTATACCTTTATCTATTCTTAGGGGAGGAGGCTTTAACTCTTGATATAATTATTAAGTTACTTTATAACTATTAATTCTAAGGCCTTCTTAAGGGTACTTAATAGTACTATTAGATAATATACTTTAAGTATTATATAATCTTACTTCTTTAATTTTTTTAAGATAATAATATTAGCCTTCTTAAACTCCCTTAAGTAATAGCTAAGAGAGAAGTATATATTAAATAAATAAGTAAGCTCCTTAAAGAGCTTATTTATTATTAGCCTAAGAAACTAATTTAAGACCCTATTAATCCCTAGGGCTTTATCCTACTTTAATTTATAAATAGCCTACTAGACCTCTTTATATATTACCCTATTACTAGGGTCCGCTAGTAGTAGTAGGTACTTTACCCTCTTAATATTATCTAGATTAACTTATAAAGGGGGTAGGAAGAATATTACTTATAAGACCCCTACTTTCTCTTTAAAGGTCTTAGCTACCCTATCCCTATTATCCCTTCTTAAAGGGGGAAATTCAGGGAGGGGTTATAATAATAAATTATTATTTCTCGCCTATTTAATAAGGCTTTATATACCTTTTTATAATTTAATAGTATTATAAACCTTCCTTTTAAAGTTAATTACCTTCTCTATTTATAATATCCTATCTCTCTCCTTAATAGCCGCGCTCTTAGCTCCCTTTATAATAGTATCCCTACTCTATTAAAATACCTTTATACTTCTTATAATATTTTTTATAATAAGCCGGTACTTTAAGTTTTAAAAGGTTCTCCCCCTACCCCTAAGCTTTATCTAGGGGATTATCTCCTCTATTATCCCCTTTAAACCCTATTAAAGTTATAAGAAGTAGTTATCTATCTAATTTATAATCTTTAATAGCTTAAGGCCTAGCTTCTAGCTTAATATATAAGCCCTATTCTTAATCTCTCCTAGGTCTACTATTTTTTATAATCTCTTAGGCGTATATTATTATTCCTCTATCCTTAGATTAAGCTCTATATATATAAGAAGGTAGTTAAAGTTAAATTATAACTTAGGGTATACTTAATAGGCCTATACCGCGCTAAGGAGCCTAGGTATAATAAAGACTAGGTTAATTATACTTTCTAACCCCCTTACCCTTTAAGTAATTATCCTATTTAATAGAGCTAGGTCTATCTTATTATTAAATATAACTCCTACTAGCTAATTTACTTTAAGGTAGTATAAAAAATATCTTAGGTTATTCTAATTAAGGTAATAAAGATTAAAATCTCTTATAATAATATATTCCCTAAGGTAGCTAACCTTTTCTTCTACTATTTAGAGGCTTGATAAGTTTTTACTTATTATTAATAATAGGCTTAGGTTATATATATTATATATTTAGAGGTATATTAGGTATTCCTCCTCCTCCTAAGTATAAAGTTAAAGCTTAAGGGTATTAATATCTTTTATAAGGAACTCTATATCCTAACTATCTATTTAGAGCCTTTTATTAATATAGAAATATACTTATATACCTTACCCTACTTTATATATTAGAAAGAATACCTTAGAGCTAAGGTTATATAATAAGTAGTTCCTAGTATTATAATATAATTCCTAGATTATTAAGATATTTATATCTTAAATAACCCTATCTTTTAATAAGGCTATTATTATACCTTTTTTACCTCTAATATTATATTATAATATCTTTAAGGTTAATATACTAGATATCTAAGCTTAAAGTATTACTATATTCCTCTTATATATCTATTTCTCCTAAGGTAGCCTACTTACTTTCCCTAGCTAGGTAAGTAAGGCTACCTACTACTACCTTTATAAGTAGCTTATTAATACTATCTAATAACTCCCTACTACTACTTATTATTACCTCTAATATTTTCTAGCCTAGCTCCTTTATTAGATGCCTCTTAAAGATAGGTAGTCTCCCTAGCTTATACCTAGGTCTTTATAATTTTAACTACTCCCTACTACTTAATATATTATATATTACTTAGTTAGTTATAACCTTCCTCTTTTTCTTTACTCTTATAATTATAAATCCTTTAATATCTATTACTACTATTATATACTCTTATTTAATCTTATAAAATAAGGTTTTATTTATAACCTATTATTTAACGCGTTATCTCTCCCTAGCCCTTATTAAATATTTATTAAACTAGGAGGAGTAGCCCTATTATTTATATATAATATACCCTTATAAAGTACTTATAACCTTTACCTTATACTCTATTATATTATAGCCCTAATTATAATTAGTATATTATATATTATTAGAGTAGTTATAATATATATAATTATATAATTAATATTTAAAGTATTATATTAATCTAGCCCTTTATTTATATTACTTTATAAGTTTTATCTCTCCTACTTTTATTAAACCCTTCTTAATTAAATTATCTATTATTATTAATAATATAATATTTGTTATAAAAGAGGAGTAAGCTTTTTTAAGTATATATATACCTATTAGCTACCTCCCTTCTATTATATCTAAAATAAGGTAGAGGGCCCTATTCTCTTATTAGATCTTCTCCTTAATTACTTACTAGTTTTTTATATTAAAGATAGATATTTATATCCTATATATTATTATATTAAATAATTTCTTAACTATTATTATAAAGTAATATATTATATTTACTTATAACTATTCCCTTTCTAGCGCCTCCCTTATCTTTATTAAGGTAACTTATAATAGTATATCCCTACTCTTTATTTAATTTACTATTATAATTTCTAATATATATTTATAACTAAAGGTTTAAAATATTATAACTAGCCTCTTACCTACTACTTCTACTACTACTTCCCTTTCCTTTTTATCTTTTAATATTATTAGTATCTATTAGACCCTCCTAGCCTTAACTACCTTTAATATCTATATATATAACTCTTATAAGGGGGTAAGTAGTATATTCCTTATAAAGGGGTTCCCTTAGCTTTATTAGCCTTATAAGGAGCCTTATCTTATTAGGGTACTAGCCTAATTAATAGTCCTAGGCCTATTAAGGTCTTATACTCTCTCTTTATATTCTCCCCTTTTTTATTAAAGTTCTTTAATATATATTTATATTAAGTTAATATTTATTATTAAAATCCTCTATTTAAATATATTTAAATCTTTAAATTATATATTCTTAATAGCCTTAAAATCTACTATTATTATAATAGCCTAGCTACTTAACTTAATTATAATTCTTATAATATATATATATTATAATCTAAGTATTATTATATTTATTAAGCTTATAAGTAGAGTAAAGGCCTTTATAACCCCTACCTTAATATATAACTCTTTATACTCTCCTCCCTCTCTAGCTTTACTACCTCTACCCCTAGTAGTCCTCTATTTAGGGCTAGGGCGCCCTACTACTCCCCTACTCCCCTCTTATACGCGTTTCTTAAATACTTTACTACTTAATACTTACGCGCTTAAGCTATTCTCCGCTATTCTTAAAAAAAAATCAAAAAATTAATTAATATATTACTTAAGGAGGTCTTTTATTAGCTACTAGAGCTTCTAATTAAAGATATAGGTAATTAGATTATAATAGTACTCTAATATCTAAATAAGTTCTAATAAGCTCTAAATATTAGGCTACTTAGAATTATATATAAAGGTAATACAAAATTTAGGTTTATATCTTTTTTAGACTATTATTATAATATCTTATATTCTCGCTTTTATAATACGTAGGCTTCTTAGTACTATTAATAGGAGGATAGTTACCTTACTACTAATATCTTTAAGCGAGATATCTAGATTAGTACTAAGCCTATCTATTAGGCTAAAGTAGTAGTCTACTTAAATAGTCTATTAATTCTAATAATACTAATTTAGATTATTAAGCTCTATTAATATCTAGATATTAGTAGCCTAGTAGTTAAATAGATATCTACTATTAATAGTATAAATAAAGAAATTAGATTAGAGTTAGATATTAATTAGCTAATTATTTAAATTATATTAACTATCCCCTAACTATTATCTAAATAATTTAGAACTATTTATAACTAAGTAGATTTAGGTCTAGAAAATAACTAGGGAAATATATTAAATAGTCTTACTTATATCTATTTTATATAAAATTAATATCTTATTACTTACTAAGATTTATTATAACTCTAAGGTATATACTTACTAGTAATATACTAGTTTAATTCCTACTTAGGGTTACTACTATCTTCCTACTCTAGTTTATTATTACTACTAATTAAGGTATACTAGGCGAGCGTATTAGTAATATAGTTCTATTATAATATATATAGTAGATAGTCGCCTAGAAGCTAATAGCCGGCTAGTAGGAGGTAGTTATACTATAACTATTTACTAAATAATAATAGAAGTAGATATTAGAGGGCTATATAAGAAGGATACTAATTAGGGATTAATATAAGGTACCCCTTAATAGTTATAATATAAAAATCCCGCTTAATCTAGCCTCTTATAATATTATTAGGAGTTATTATAATACGGGTAATTTCTATAAAGGTAGGGTGATTATAGGTACCCTTATCCTATTATTTAGGATTTAGCTATTAGATATAGATATTTATAATATTAATAGGATATTATAATTTATCCTCCTTAAGGCGGTTATAATAGGATTTAAACCCCTAGACGTATAGGTTAATAAACTAGAGGGTATACTAAGTAGAAGTAAGGGTATCTTAATTTAAATTATTAAGATGTTAATAGCGAATATCTAGTTACTCTTATATACTATCTAGTATATAGATTTAAGTAAATTTTAGCCTAACGCTATTATTAGTAATAAAAGGACCTATAAAATAATAAATAGACCCCTAGATCTAGAAGGTAGTTTAACTAATATAGGTATTAATATTAATTATACCCTTATTAATAAAGAAGAGATAATTATTATAGCTAATAATATTATCTAAAAATTCTTTAGTATATATAATCCTCCTTTTTATAAAGTATTTATTAATAATATTATTATCTACGTCGCTAAGTAATTTATTAATAAATTATATCCTAATCTTAGCCTCCTTTTAAGGTCCTTTAAGTAATAAGTTAATTCTAGCTAGCTTATATAACTAGTTAGGGGATAGCTAATTATTCTTCCTACTATTATAATATAGCTATTAACTATCCCCTAAGTTATTATATTTATTTTTCTATAATAGTATATTATAGTATAGATATCTATTAATAGGGATATTAAATTAATTTATTAACTAGGTAGGATATTATATCTCCTACTATCTAGGGATCCTTATATACTTAATATCTCTAACCTAGTATCTACCCCTAATATATATTATTCTAATACTAGTATAAGCCCTATTAAATTAGAGGTAGATACTTAGGGTTATCTTCTTTAGTAGCCTATTACTAATTATACTAGCGACGTGTATATAGATAATATTTAAGAGGTAGTAGAGGAGTAATTTCTTAGGGGGCCTCTTTAAAGATTAGGGGAGTAGGTTATTACGGGTTCCTTAGTAGAATAACTACTTAAATAGTTATATTAGTAAGGGTTATATACTACTAGGGAGTAATACTATTATTAAGGTAGTTATAAGGGCGAGTACCTAATAGTATTTCTTTATAACGAGGTTCTATTAATACAATATATCTAGGGTTTACTAGTAAGTTATTAGATCTAACCTAGATATCTAAATTAGTCTTCTTTAAGCGCCTAGTACGCCTTATATTATTAGTCTTATAAGATCTAACCCTCTTATTAATAGTATTAGGGTATAGGTTAGAAAGAGCTAGGCGCTTAGAAGGTATTAATAAGGAGCTAGAGGAGTTATATTTAGTATAGGAAGGGTAATAATATATACTTTAAAGATAATTAATATAGCTTATAAGGCGGGGATTATATAGGAGAGAAATAATATCTATAATAAGGTGTTAAATAATAAAAATTAAGTAGGAAGAAAAAATTAGTTAGATAGTAGGGTTATACTAAGATATTAGATAGTTAGACTAATATTAGTAGATAATTCTATTTATTCTAATATATCTTTTAAACTACTATAATATTTTTAGAGTTTTTTAAAGTTATAAGTAGTTATAAGTAGGTTATATAGTTTTATTTAAGTAGAAAATATTATAGAGTATAAGTATAGATATAAGTAGAATATAAAGAAATATTAGAGTTCTAATATTCGCGCTAGTCTAGGAAAGGAATCTAGGGTACTTATTAACTAACTAATAAGTTATAATAAGCTTAAGGTCCTAAATTATATATTTTCTATTATAGTAAGAAGATTATTAAATTTATTTAATTTAAGGAAGGTACTATTTATAAGTTTATAGAAATTACTAAGGTTAAAATAGTTATAAAGGATATAGAATATTTATTTTTATCCTAGTATAAGAAAATATATAGTAAGGGAGGTAGTATAAGGTATTTTATCTATTTAAAATTAGTAATAAAAGAACTTAATATTAAGAGTACTAGCTTAAAGATAGTCTTAATAAGGACTATTAATTTAGTACTATAATATATTACCTAGTAAGAGGTATTAATATTAATATAAAAGAGGTAGATATAAATATTATAATTAAATAGGCTAGGGGGCTATTCTTATACCTTAGAATAGTTACTAGGGAAAAGCTATACTTTACTAGTAGCTTTATAAAGTATTAATAATATTTATACTATAATTAGCTTATAATATAGGTATAAATAGGCTTATAATTTAGCTATAAATAGTAGTCTTATAAAGATTATTTTATATATCCTTTATATCTCTTTTATATTTTATATTCCGCCTAGCTTCTTTTCTTACTAATTTTATTTAAAGGGTATTAATACTATTACTTTTATTATTAGTTAGGTTAATAGTATTACTTATAAATTTATTAGATATTTAGTCTAGCTTAATAATATCCTTAGGAGAGGTTTAATATACCCTCCTAGTTATTATACTCTTCTTAGTAATAGTTAAATAGTTAATAGTAGTCTTCCCCTTAAACTAAGTCTAGGCCTAATTAGTAATAGTTATAGGAGTAGTAGTAGTAGTAGTAGTATTAGTAGCCTTCTTATTAGAATTTAGGCTGGGTTAACCTTAGTAGTTACTAATTAGGACTAGTTAGGGGGTCTTAGTAGACTAGTAGAGATTTCTCGTAATAGTTATTCTATTCTATATAGCTATATCTATCTATTAGTTATTATAATACTATTATACTACACCTAAATTATATATAAATAACTTATTATTATTATACTATTTAATAGGTTATAAGCCTAGGTTCTATATAATCTAAGAATTATATAAATTATATAATAAGCTTTTTATTAAGACTTAGGATTGCTTTAAAAGAAATATTCCTAGAATTATTTATAATAGGTATTATTATATCTAACTATTATGAAATTTAGAAGCTAAAAGGTACTAAGATTACTAACTATAAGAAATTATTATATATATATCTCTTATAATTAATAGTATATTTAAGGTTATTAGATTAAAATATAAACTACTAACTAACCTTAACTTACCTACTACTAGAGGAGTAAAATTACTTATTAAAGAGGTAGATAAAGATAAATAGGAAAAGTATATTAATTTAAAGGAGCGAGTACTTACTACTATTTATAGTACTATATTACCGTTAGCCTATAATATAATTAAAAAGTTAATAATAGTAAAAGAAATATAAGCTAAATTAAAGTTATTATATAAGATAGACTCTTATACTATTAAGAAAGTAATATACTTTACTTTATATAAGCTTTATTTAAACTAATTTAAAGACCTTTATACCTACCTTACTAAATTTAAGGAGTATATAAATAAGCTTCTATAAATAGGGATCCTACTAGAAATAGACTATTAGATAGTAGTCTTTAAGAGGGGCCTACTAGATAAGATAAAGGAAGTAGTTTATATACTTACTAAAATTACTTAATCTAGGAAGGAGTTATAGGATTTTAAGTATATTACTATATTATTAGTTAATAGGTTTATACCTTTAAAGACTAAAGAATCTAAGGTATACGCTAGTAATATTAGTAAATAGCTAAAATAAGGCTAATATTAAAATAAGCCTAGTAATAAAAGTTAGAGTAATAATAATAATAAATATATATTCTATAACTACTAATATAATATAAAAGACTACTAGTATATTAATTTAAAGCTAGAACTAGAAGGATTTATTCCTAAAATAAAGAAAGAGTTAGAGGTATAAAATAAATAATAGTATTAAGGTAGAAGTTCTAGTTATTAATAAAGTAAATAAAACCTAGATAAATAAAAATAGGATAAAGCCTATACTACTTACTTTAGATATAACTTATAATAAAATAATAAGTCCTATAAGATTATTATTAACTTAGAGGACTAAGAGTATATCTTCTAGAATTAATCTAAGTTTACTAACTATTTACTAGCCTAGAACTATATTATATTAGGACCTACTAGGGGTAAACTAGTAATAGTAAAAGGGATTAGAATAGTACAAATCCTAGTTATTATTAATAATAAGGTTAGTAAATTCTTACTAACTAATATTTACTATATACTAAATATTAAATATAACTTCCTATATTAGTAAGATCTTAACTCGCCCCTATACCCTTAGTAAAGGCCTTATACCTACAGGCCTAAGGCCGGCCTTAAAGGCCCTAGGCTAGCCCTAGGCCTATCGCAGCGCGTCCTAAAGCCCTAGAGCCGCTCTAGAGTTTAAGGGCAGTATTATATAACTACTAACTAAGTAGTTTTTCTAAAATCTACTAGTTAGTAAATTCTAGGAAATTACGTAACTACTTACTAAGTGAAACCATGTTATATAACTACTTACTAAGTAAAACTTTAAAAGTTTTAATATTCTATAATTAACGGGGGACTTAGGTAGTATACCCTAGAGCTACCCCTAACGCCACCTTAAAAGCGACCCTAGAATCGATTAATTTAGCCGATTTCTACGCGGGGGTAATACGCTAGGGTAGGCCTATATAGGGGTTAATAGTATAGTAGTTATATTAACTTAAGGTAGTTAATAATATAATAGTATTACTATTATAGGTACCTTAACGCTATTCCCTAGCGCCTAGAAGCCTAATAATAGTATACTGTAATACTATTACTTAGCGCTTAAACGCTTAATCTTAGCGCGCCCCCTAGAGCCTTAGGTACTTAGTAGATTACTCCTACAGCCCTAATAGCCCTAGGCAGACTCGTGTCTACCCCTATAGCCCTAGGACAAGCTTTTTCAAACCACGGCCCTAAGTACCCCTCCGGGTTTTTAGAAATTACCGACGTATCTATTATATAGCTAGACCTATAAGGCTATATATATACTAGTAGTAGAAGGAAGAATATATTCTATAATAAATAAGATAAGTAGGTACTATAAGCCTTTTTATATAACTATATATATTAGCTAGATACTATATAAATTAACTAGATAAGGGTATTCTACTTTAAATTAATAGTCCTAGCTAAGAATAATATATCTTAGACTTAATAGTATAAGAGATATAAATATATATATATAAAAGCTACTAAAGCTATAATATATACTACTAATATTAGTTATAAAGCCGCTAATTATCTATAAAAATATAAGAAATAGGAATTATATAAGAGTTATATATTAGGGAAAAGAATATAAATACCCTTATAATTATTAATACTTAGAGTTACTATCCCTAGCTAAAACTAGTATATTAACCTAGCTTTAATAAGCTATATAACTACTCTTAGGGGATATACTAATATAATAGTATCTATATATAAAGTAATAGGGTTTACTTAGATAGATTATATAAATAATTAGGTAGAGTTACTATAAAAACTTAAGTTTTAAATAAAATATTAGAAGAACTAGGGGTATAAAACGGCCTTTATTTAAAGTAATAATAAACTAGTCTAGGGCTATAAATATTAGTAAATCTTCTAGGAATATAGGATATTTATTACCCTATTAGCTCCCTATAACCTCTATTAAAATAGGATTATTAAATAGAAGAACTAGATACTATTTAATAAAGTTAGAATAGTTCTTAGGTAAGGCTATCTACTATATTAATTATATTAAGAACCTTATACCTAGTAAGGATAGGAAGTCCCCCTTTAAGAAATAGTATAGTTATAAACCTTAATTAATATACCTAAAGCTATTTAGATATTAGTACTACTTATTTAATAAATTACTAAATAAGAAGAAACTAGATAATAAGGCTATTAAATATTAATTCCTTAATTATAATAATAAGAGTATCTATTATATATAGGATATTAAGGGATATTATATTACTTAATTAATATATATAGTATTTAATAAGAGGACCGCTATATTATTAATAGATAATAATAAGCTCCTAATAGAGGGAGACTCTAATAATAATAATAATATAATAGACCTTCTAAGCCAGCTCTAAACTAATTAATTAGATAGTAGTAATTAGGCCTTAGAGGGAGTAACTACTCCTAATTAATAGGATTTTAAGGGAGTATTAGATGATATTAAAAATACTAGTAATACTAATAATATTAGTAATAGATTAGTAATAGCTTTTCTATCTAGCTAATTAATATTAGGCCTAACTAATAATATAAGTAGGCTAAATAGTTTAAATAGATATAATTAGGATAATCTACCTAAATTAAATTAAAATAAGTTAAATAATTAGACTACTAAAAATAGCTAAGTAGAGTTAGAATTACTAACTAATTAATATTATAAATAGTTAGAATAGTTTAATATACTAAGTTACTACTATAATACTATTAGCTATTATTAATAAATAATTAACTTAAAATAATAAATCTTAGAGAATTATTCCTAATATATTACGTTATTCCGTTTATAATAAACCCTAGATTAATTATAGCTAGATAAATAAGAGGGGTATAAAATCTTCTAATAACCCTAATAGGTTTAGAGCTATACTTACCCGCGTTATTACTAGTACTAAGGAGTATCCCTACCTAATATTAATAGATATAGCTCTTAGTAGACCTAATAAAGATAAATAGCTCGCTACTACTAAAGAAGAATTAGCTAATTATAATAAGTAGATAATATAGTAAGAATTATATTAACTACCTCGTAAAGTATATATCTTACTAGGTAGGTAGGTCTTATCCTATAAATATAGGCTAATAGGTGAAATTAGCTAATATAAAGTATAATACGTAGTTAAAGGCTTTTATTAAATTAAGGGGATTAATTTTAATAAGATATTCTTATTAACCCTAAAGGTATTATTATAATAACTCCTCCTAGCCCTAATAGCTAAATATAGGCTAGTTGTTAAGTATTTAGATATTATCGCGGCCTTCTTAGAATTACTTATTTAGGAAGAAATCTAGGTAGAGTAACCTTACTACTTTACTAATAGTAAATAAGGATATACCTATAGACTAAATAAAGCTCTATATAGCCTTAAATAAGCTTCTTATAAATAGTATAAAACCCTTTATAAAGTACTTAAATCTCTAGGTTTTAAGCGCCTTAAGTATAATTATTATATATTTATTAATATTATTATAAAAGTTATTATTATAGTATATATTAATAACTTACTATTTATAGTATATAATTAGGACCTAATTACCTAGATAAAGAAGGAACTTAATAAGAGGTTTAACTTTAAATATATAAGAGACCTAAAAGACTATTTAAGAATAAATATTATTAGAAATCTAGATAACTATTTTATTTAAGTTAATTAAATAAAATATATTAACTAATTATTAAAATAATTAGGTATAAAAAAATATTTACTAGCTAAATTACTTATAGAATAGGCTAATATTACTATTACTCCTAATAGTTATATAGCCTCCTTATCTAAAAGGGAGGCTTATTAGTCCCTTATAAGAGTACTTAATTAGCTAAGTATTATAACTAGGCTAGATATTATATACGCTATTAGTAACCTAAGTCGTTTACTTAATAACCCTACTCTATAATATATAAATATAGTAAAAAGGGTACTATATTATCTATTAGGAATAGTTAATAATAGCCTTATCTATTAATTAGGTAATAATAATAGCCTAGAAGGTTTTACTAACGCGTTATACTATAATAACTATAAGATATCTTATTCTACTAGGGTATATATTTATAAACTATTTAATAGCCCTATTACCTAGTAATCTAACTTATAAAAGCTAGTAGTAATATCTATATATAAGTCTAAATATATTATTATAGTAGAGGTATATAAAGAAGCTCTATATCTAGGCCTTATACTTAAAGAGCTAGGGTATAATAAGGGAGTAGTACTAGTACTCCTAAATATTAATAACTAAGTAGTTATAAAATTAACTATTAACCTAATTAATTATACTATTATAAAATATATCTAAATAAAATATTATTTAATATATTAACTTATTTCTAAAACTAAAGAAATCTATCTTTAATAGGTTAATATTAAAGGCTAATATACTAATCTACTAATAAAACCTATTAGCCCTATTAACTTTAGCCTAGCTAGATAATAATTAGGACTAGCTCTTAGTAAAGTATAAGGGTATTTAGATATAGTAGTTAGTAATAAGTAGACTACCTTATTACTACTAATCTAAGAGGAAGTATTAGAAATCAGGCTAGGTTAACCTTAGTAGTTACTAACTAGGACTAGTTAGGGGGCCTTAGTAGACTAGTAGAGATTTCTTATAATAGTTATTCTATTTTATATAGCTATTATCTATCTATTAGTTATTATAATACTATTATACTATACTTAAATCACGTGTAGATAACTTATTAACATCATACTATTTAATAGCTATTAGTACTAACTTACTAAGGCCTTAATACCTTAGCGAATTAGGTTAACCTGACTTAAATCACTAAGGTATTACTAAGACGCTAAGCCTCTAATAAAATAATAAGGAACCCTAAAAATTTTTTAGAATTACCCCTATACTAAAAATAGGATTTATTTTAATTAGAATTTTAATACCCCCTTTAGTACTCTAGAGATATGTATTACCTTTTTATATTACCTTAAAGAATTACCTAGGTTAGGCTAAGTAGTAATAATAATAGTACTTAGTAATATAATAGTAAAATATAGATATATTAATAAATACTACTATAAATAGAAAATATTAGTAGTATTATAGTTATTATATCTATAGGAATAGCTAATTAGCTATTATCTTTTTATATTACCTTATTTACTATTAAGAATTACCTAGTTAGTAATAATAATAATACTTAGTAATCTATTAGTAAATCTTATATATAATAAAAAACATTATTATAAGTAAGAGATATTCCTAATATTATAGTCGTTATTTTCCTAGGGATATATATTACCTTTTTATATTACCTTATTTACTTTTAAGAATTCCCTAGGTAATAATAATAATAATAATTAGAAAAAAAAATATAGTAAGAAATACTACTAAAAACAGAAAATATTACTAGAGAAAATGTCTTAGTAGACTAACCGCGAGGAATTGAATTTAGAATCGATTTTATAAAGTTATATAACGCTAAACCTATACAGGGTATAAGCTAGCTATAAGTAGTTTAGTAATTTAAGTTAATACTAAAAATAACTACTAAATACTAAAAATCGGTTAGTTTATATATTAGTAATTTAAGTTAATACTTTAGTACTAATACTTAGTACCTACCTAGGTACTAACTATTAGTACTAACTTAAATACTTAGGCTAAGAATTTAATATTAACTCGCTAAGACTTAAGTTAGGTACCTAACTTAAGTTTAAAGTACTAACTCGATGCGGTTAGTCTATTAATAGGGAGCTAGAGAAGTTATATTTAGTATAAGAAGGGTAATAATATATACTTTAAAGATAATTAGTATAACTTATAAGGCGTAGATTATATAAGGGAGGAATAATATCTATAATAAAGTATTAAATAATAAAAATTAGGTAGTAAGAAAAAATTAATTAGGTAGTAGAGATATACTAAGATATTAGATAGTTAGACTAATATTAGTAAGTAATTCTATTTATTCTAATATCTCTTCTAAACTATTATATTAATTTTAAAGATTTTTAAAGTATTAAATAGTTATAAGTAAGCTATATAATTTTATTTAAGTAGAAAATATTATAGAGTATAAGTATAGATACAAGTAGAATATAAAGAAATATTAGAGTTCTAATATTTATATTAGTCTAGGAAAGGAATCTAGGGTACTTATTAACTAACTAATAAGTTATAATAAGCTTAAGGTCTTAAATTATATATTTTCTATTATAGTAAGAAGATATTAATCTTTTTATATTAATATAAAAGATACTATTACTTTTACCTTACTTAGAATAAAAGACTATTATAACTCTAAGTATATAACTAAGTTCTTAAAGGTTAGTAATCTTATTAACCTCTATCTTTATAAAGGTTGTAAGGTCTTTAATATTATATTAAAGAAGCTTAGCTAATAGTATATTAGCCCCTTTAAAGTCTTTAATAAAGTAGGCTATCTTACTTATAAGTTAATATTACTAGATATAATATATATTTATAATATTATATTAATAGCCTGTCTTAAACCTACTAATCTAGTAAATAACTTATATTAATACTACTACCTATCTACCCCTCCTATTATTATTAATAGAGATATTAAATATAAAATTAAACGCCTACTCTAGAAATACTATATTTATTAGGGTTATAATTAGTCTACCTAGTACCTAGCTAGATAGCTAAGTTATAGACTAGAGGACGACTAATAGATACTAGAGCTTATCTAGGTATATAAGGAGACTTAAAAAAAATATTATAACTAATTTATAATATTAAAAGAAAATATATTCTTTTTATATAAGAAACCTATCTAAGTATATAAAGTATAGAAGTCTTTTATAAGGAAGGTGTACTAGGTAAATAGTACTATTTAATAATAGTAATAATAAATAAATACTTATAGTAGTCTCCTTCTAATATCTTATATATAATATCTTAGATATATATTAGCTAGGTTCTAATATAATAGCTATATATAAGAGATAGGCTTTTAGATAGATATATTAAGGTATATATAGCTAGTATATAGATATTACTATATCTGTAAAGTAGCTTACTATATAGTAGTAGGCCTTTATTTATTTATAGACCTGTTTATAAACTAGGTTAACTAGAGTTATTAATTACGCGTACCTAGTAAGGGTACGGGTAATTAGAATTATAATAGAGTGCTTAGTAAACTACTATAGTATATTTCATATGCCTGGAGGCTATTTATGATGCAAAATATAGGGGTGGCATTGCTCCTGTTTTCCACACACAAGAAAGGTGTTGTACCCGGAGGAGACCACGTCAGTATTGTATTCCGTGCTAAGATACACTAGCGGGTATTGAATATGGTATGACGTATTAATCCACATTAATCCTTTGTTCTCTGAACGTTCATGACACTCTATCTGATAAACTCTGTGGGCTTTTTCGCTATTTGAGGAAAAGACGACGATCTCGTCTATATATCAAGCTTTCCCACTGCTCCCCAGCATATCCATATTGCGCTCTACAACATCTTGCATCACCTCTGTCCCCTTCTCCATCATCTCCGTTACCATCAGATCCGGCTGCTCTTTCCGCATCCTCTTATACGCTGTGTTCATCACACCATTGATGTTCACCTTCGTGATCCCATGTCCAATGCACTTCCCATAGATCTCAGCATCAAAGCCGTCCGTACCATGTAGCACCAATCGTACATCTTTCCCGACTGCTTTGTGGACGGCTTCTAGCCGTTCATATTCGAGCTGTATGCCCCGAGGACCGTAGTTGCCATGCACATTCCCAAAAGCCGGCGCGAGCCAATCGATACCCGTGTCCGCGAACTCTTGCGCCTCCTCCGGACTCGTCATGATAGCTTCCAATTCCGCCGTGTCCTGTACTCCGTCTTCGCCGCCTGTTATCCTCCCAGGCTCTGCCTCTGTGACTATCCCCCTCTCGTGGCAGTATGCAGTCAACTCCTTGGTGAGGCGCAGGTTCTCCGCTTTCTCGTGGTGTGACATGTCAACCATGATGCTATCGTAACAGCCTGTATTCGCAGCGTCGTGTATAGATTCTTCCGATTGAGCATGGTCTAAGTGTAGTGTGACTGGTACTGATGCTGCGCGGGCTGCTGCGGCTGCGGCTGAGGCAAGAGCATGACCACTGTATTGCTGGGCCCAAGGGAAGAGGAGGATCATGGCGGGAGAGGATTTGGCCTCCGCGGCGCGAATGGTAGCAATGATGCCCTCGATATTGTACTTTCATTGTGTTAGCATGCGCCGTCAAGGTTTGAATGGGAGGGTAATCGTCGACAACGCCGTGATGGTCGTGAGGGAGAGAGTGAGACCCACGCAGCAGACGCCGGCTATGCCATATCTCCCTTTCGCGGCCTTCTCGAGCATTATGTTGGCTTTGTTCTGACTTAGGTCGCGCGGTGGTTTCTTGGATGTTGATTCTGCCATTGCGGTTGTCTAACGGCGAACATCCAGCTGAGATCGACGATGGTGCTATTCAGATATTCTTTATAGACAGCGCGCTTTCAGCAATCAGGTACAAGTCCAAAGAGTCATGAGGATCATTGCGCGAGAATTGAGCTCCGTGCCGCTGGTGACGCAGCCGCACCTGCTTACCCCACATGCAGGCATCAACTCAAATGGTAGCTGCCGGTGGAAGTATTCCAACCCATCGCCATCGGACATTGAATGTTACCATCAATTGATCTGGTACGAGGCCATAGGAATAAAAGATCCGTTTTAGAATTGAGGGCGAGGAGCAATACCTAGCCAATCAAATTTCTACAAGGGATGGATACTTAGTCATCAAGCGCCTTGGCGGATTCTACAGTATTTCCGTGCTCCCCTCGCTCTTCTACAGTTATATATCATTACCAACCACGCCAACGAATAACAAACTAATACCAACGACATAAACATCCACAGGCCCACTCACATATCACACCCCTCGAAGCCTAGAATAGAGAACATACATCCGGCTACCCCCCTCCACTTCAATCACCCGCCACATCCAAGACTCATCCTACCTTTTCTGCAGCTATCCAGCATCAACCAAAAGCCAACCCTACTTCTACCCTACCCACTCCCAAAAAAACCAATCGCACATCCATCCGCAAGGGCGTAAAAAATATCCCACCCAATCTCCACCTATAAGAAGTCTCAAAATCGAAGTCTAGACAACCTATCATCACTCGTCCAATGATCCAGTCTCACTGGGAAAACACACCGCTCTAGTACTTCAGCTTCCGAGACCACCACACGGTTTGATATCTATCTATCTACACAATTCTAAATATTCGCTTAGCCAAGCCAACGCCAATGAAAATCGAAGGCTTCAGCCCTCTACCATTGAAAAAGAAACAAACAGCGCGCACCCCTACCGTAGAATTTAGAGCCTGCGGTATTCCATTAGCATATATCATATCATGCGACATCGATCTATTCTGTCCAAATCTCTATCATCTTCTCTATCCCCTCTTACCTAATTACAAATATCATCGAATAATATACCTTACAGAGTAGCCGAACAAAGATCTTCAGCTAGCTACCAAACTAATCGATCATAGAATAGAATAAAACTTACGCCCTTGCAATCTCCGAATGGCGGAAAACCCCCCCCCCATTCATTCATCAGAGGCGTATAATAAATGTATCCATCAACTACTACCTAGCACACCCTATCCTGCGTCTGCGTCAAGATATCTGACAATAGTACCCGATTGAGCCGATAATAATACTACCTACTCGGGAGCTAGGTTGATTGCAGCTCCTATGATGGGATTCTCACGGGCCGACAAATATGGAGGAGCGGAGTAGAGTCTTCTTAGAGTAGGATGATTAGGTATAAGAGGTGGTGGGATATGTGATGTAGATAGGGTATGTATGTATCAATGCATGGATGCTATGCTATGCTACGTTCGGAAAAGCTATACATATGGTGCCATGAGTACCCTACCCTCTCTCCATCAAGAACCCTAGGGGTATCACAATCTCAATCTCAGTCACCGCACGCGCACGCACGCACGCATGCATACATAGATGCGTGCACAACATCTCTCCCCCCTCAGATTAATCGTCCAACTCGACGGAACAAGCACACAACAAGAAAACCTCACTCAACCTTCCCCTGCTTGATAGGCATACCGTCACCCCCAGGATCCTGCCCAACAATCACCCCATCCCCACTCCCCCCACCACTACTCGACCCCCCACCCTCGCCGCGCATCACCATCCCCATCTTCCCCACCTCCTCATCTCCCCCCGCCACCCGCCGATAATTCCGATTGTAATACTCAAACGTGTACGGCTCCTCCCCATGGATCGCATAGTCCCCAATGGCGCACATCTCGTCCGTCATCCGCAGCGGCACGCGACACACGTACTTGATGAAGATCATGATGAGCGAGGTCACGACGATGTTCCAGCCGATGATGAAGAGGGCGCCGACGATTTGGAGGCCGATTTGGCGGCCGTTACCTGCGACGGCGCCGCCGGGGTTGGTGATACCGAAGGCTTCGCAGCCTTTGACGGTGGCCCAGAGACCTGTTGGGAAAAGGATATCAGTTTGGGTGACTTTGAAAGCTGGGGGATGGGAAGGGTGAGAGTTTGGTGGAGAGGAAACTTACCAGTTCCAACACCGCCGACAATAGCGCCTACGAAGTGGGTGTGGAAAACATCCAGGGTGTCGTCGACTTGTCGCATGATTTTTGTACGGCCGAGGACGTTCATCGAGACCCAGGGGACGGTGCCCGAGCCGAGTCCGAGTAGGATGGCGCCCCATCCGGCGACAACACCAGCTGCGGGGGTGATGGCGACTAAACCTGTGATCATTCCCTGCACGGCACCGATGACTGACGGTCTCTTGAAGAAGATGAGGTCCATTATGACCCAGACGAGAAGCGAAACGGCTGTGCAGATATTTGTGTTAAGTACGGCGACACCAGCGTCTGGCGAAGCAGCATATGGATCTCCTCCGTTGAAGCCGTTCCATCCTGTCCACAAGATACCGGCTCCCACAAGCATGAGGGTGACATTACTGGGCTTCGCATCCACACGATCTGCCGGTATGCGAGGTCCGATCCACCACGCACCGACGAATCCAGCTGTTCCTGAGGATAAGTGAATGACATATCCTCCCGAGTAGTCGATGACGCCGTATTTGAACAGAAATCCGCCGCCCCAGATGCTGAATGCGCCAATGCAGTAGGAGAACGTGAGCCAGAGCGGGACGAAAATCATCCATGCAGTGAAATTCATGCGACAGAGGAAGGATCCCGCGAGCAGGATGAGCGTGATAGCCGCGAAAACGAACTGAAAGTACACCATTGATGCTTGGGGGAAGGCTTGGGTCAAGACAGCCGTGGGCAAATTCGACTGTTCCAATTCGAAGCCCAGATCAACGGAAATGGCTGGGTATCCAACCAGTGGCAGCATCTGAGTGCCGAACGACATCTGATACCCCCAAATAACCCAACAGACGAGCACAGCAGCGAAAGCGTAGAAAGCCATGAAGGCGGAGTTAATCGACCATTTATGCTTGACCCAACCGGCGTAGAGAACGACGAGACCTGGAATGCTCTGCAAGGCGACCAAGGTACCTGCGGTCATCTGCCACGCATTGTGACCTGGATCCAGCCATGGCGGAGCGACTGGATTGAAAGTAGCCGTAGCGCTGGGAGCAGCAGCTGTTGCTTGTGGTGTTTTCGCAGCGGAAGCCATTACCGACGTAGAAGTCATGGCGACGGTGGAGGGGATGAAGGATGACGAGAACTCGTAATCAAGAGGTTTCTGCCCAGACCAGTCTTCTGGCGAAGATTTCGAATGGAAGGAGCGCGTGCAATCAAGAGGCTGAACACACGACTATATACAGATCTACAACAAGATCGCTCCAGGGCCGGGGCCTTGATAGATCTTCATCGTCCTCGGTAGACTATCCTTGTGTTGTCAATTGAATGACGCCCGCGGGGGATGAGCATGGAGCTCCATGGAAACGTGTCACATCTTCCGAAGCGAGCTAGCCAGCCTCGATAAGGGAATATCGAATTGATCAGAGTCATCGATAGCCATCATTGCCCCGTGCCTTGCAGATAAGAGGTGGGCTCGGCACGCTAGCTCCAGAGGGACCTATTGCCTCTGCAGTGGCTGGTGGTACTACGAGGATAGTGGTATTGAGCGCAGGAGAATTGTAGTGCTCCCACATGGCGTTTCCATTGCCAAGGACGCGGGATGGCAAAACTGCATGCTGATAAAGTACAGTACCTAGCTTGCCTGCGCGACATGGCGTCGGGGATAGGAGCCGGCCCGAATCGACTGCCTTCGATGGCCAATCACATACCATTCTCTTATCTCCAGATTGGACAGTGCTGAGAAGAGGGTCTGGAGTAGTGGATAGTGGAACCGGGACAGGTTGGGCAAAGTATTGGATATCCGTCAATCAGAGGACGCTGATAGGCGTTAGACGCTGGCCTTACCAAATCTGCGGTATCTATGTAAGATGACGATCAACCTTATTCAGTCAACACGAAGGGTCTAGATTGCAGGGTACCGGGCTTGAAGATAGAGTATCTTGATCCCCGAATCCGGGGTTGATCGGGTTCGTGCATCATCTCATGCTGGGGTACTCACATCTTGTACGATCTTCTCTAGATTCTGCACTATTCCTGTATGCCGTGTCTTCCTCGGCAGTAAACCAGATGGGATGCCAGAGGTGTACCAGGATACAGCGAAGGAAACGGTGGGTTGATGAGCGGGACAACATAAGGTGGCTGAAAGATTGTAAAGATAAGGGAGCTGTAATTACCCCATTCAGCTTAGCTCCACTAAGAAGGGATTAGCGTTCCTCGCTCTCTTATCAGCCCACATCCAATCGCTCTTTCCTACACAAGAACAACACTATGCTTTGGAATCCTACCGAAGTATTTGAATTATACCCATCCCCCACGCAATGCATTGCGTACTCCTTATGATCATCCGTCTGCCCGAGCTAGATTGAGCGAGAAGCGTGGACATAGAATCACGAGGGTTTCGATGCTTTGGTGAACGGCAATTCCATCAACTCCTAATGATACGCTCATGGTGGCGAACGGTGAGAGGGAAACCACCTGCGAAGACTGACAGGAAGCTTCCCTTTGGAAAGATGGAAGGAAGAGCCAAGGAGACCGCGAGCTATAGCGCTTTTGTTCCCATTCCTATCACACTGCGACGCGCAGAATGTGATGACTTTCTATGCAATCCCCTCATTGATATCTGGTGGGTGACAGGACCATTACTTTGACATCACCACCTGTTACCGCAGTGTACATCTCTCCACTCTTCTCCTGAAAGATGATTAATTCAAGCATTGATGTGTCTCTTCCTGTGCCAATTCCATTTCGTCAAGCCGGATAAGGTCGTCATTGGAATGTCAAAATGATAGCACTTGAAATTGGGCGTGTACGACACGGACAGGAGCTCGGAATACCAACGCAAATGTAAGGCAGCTTGTCTTCAACATCCAACTCGATAATACAGCAGACGGCAACTTGAACCGCCCTCCTTTTGCCCTATGCAATGAGACAAATGCAGTCATTTGTCTGCGTAGCTCGAAAACTTGCCCCGGCGTTTTGGTTGTAAATGCGCAACATCATGCGCGATATCTACGACACATTTGGCTACTTGAGATTCTCTAGTCCATCGCCACGTTACAGAACAGTGTTGAGTATGTACAGTCTTGAGGATGCCGAGATGCTATGGTAAAATACATTTGCTTGTAGGTATGCTGATCACCTTGCACTGTCACTGCTCAGAAAATGGTCTCTTTGGTTGGAAAGTATTCTCATCCTTTAATGATAATTTGGTCATGTAATACCCGTGCCAACATCAAACTGTATCCAATATCGTTTGAAACAACGGCGATTGTCCCTTGAACTACTTTCCAAGGCCTACCTGGATGCAAAACGTGCTCATGATCCAGAAGAAGTCCAACCCATCATCAGCTTGCGATTACACGCATACTCTCAGATCCCGAGCAAGGACGGACCTTTTGCTTTGCCTCAATCAATTGGCTTCGCAGAACCGCCATATGGGGCGAGTCTTTACCAGCACAGGTCTCCGTCAACCAGATAGCAGTCTTTGCACAGGTTATAGCCTCTTCGAATTCGCCACAAAGCAGCGCAAGGTCCCCAGTTTCGTGGATGCTGTATTGACTATTAGTATTCTTTCGCACTAATAAGAGTATTCGAGATTGATCAACATACCACCTCACCAGATCCATATTCATTATACCTTCTTCCATCAGCAGGTTCACTCTCAGCTGCGCGTACCTCAGTGCCTCAATACATGAAAGTGGTCCAGTAACGAGACCGAAGCTGTCTCGGAGGCTGCCGAAGGCGAAATATGATGCCAATTGCTCCTCGATGGCTACCGCACTTGCTCGCCTGAAGACACTCTCTTTGAAGAACTTTGATTTGGGGTTACACGCTGGGCAGGTACATGTAAAGCCGTAATTGCCGAGATGTTCTTCGTCGTTACGTTGCTCAAGGGTCAGAACTGCGGGGATGTATGTCGTCAACAATTCCTCTCCCGGAGTGATGTTTTTAAGAGCGTGGACAGTCAGTCGGTTGATGTTACTGTTCCATGTGTGATACACATTTGGGATGCAGGAGTGATTCATTCGAGATGCGACTGGGAATATACCTGAGGTGTGTGGAGTCATGTCGAAGGAGTTTGACCTGAAGATAAGCTGGACTTCTGCCTGGTCTTTATACCTTATCGGGTTTCGGGCACTAGGGTCCACATCCGTCTCCGCTTCTGACAGATACCAGGCCAGGTTTTCGACTTCCTCCGTGTCCTCGGCGCCGGCAAGCTTCATGAATATAGCCTTCTTCTCTGGCTCCAAGGCGGCAAAGACAGGCAGGACGGCAGAGTAAAACATCCCGGATACCATAACAAGAGCTTCTTCCTCGAGAATACGTGTGCCTCGCTGGATCATGTCGCTGGAAAACATCCCAAGCCCCTTGCCCGGAGCGGGCTTGATCTCGTACTTCGATGGACCAACGACAACAGGGTCTTTCTTGCCGGCAATGACACGCTCATCCTCTGCAACCGATGCGGCAATCTTAGGCTTTTCCACCGTGATAGCTGCACCTTCTCTGGCCGTAAGAGGAAAGGTTTCTTTCGTATCAGCAGCCTCAGGCACAGTTTCATGCGCAATAGTCCTATCGTCGTTCATATGAATAGCTGTATCGATCTCTTCTAAAAATATAGTCTCATTGCTACTCTTTATTATAGCGGCGTCGGAGTCGCCAGTCTGGGAGACCCCATCCCCAACATCAGTCTTCGCGCTTTCCTCTCGATATATCGCGTGGCCTTCGGCAGGTAATTTTGCAGGCGTGGTGTCCTCCTTGCCCTTTCCTCTGCTAGAAAGCACTTCATCCTTTACCACAGGAAAATTTTCACTCTGCAGCTCAAGAGCCGTTTCCTGCCGATGAGCATCGAGATCCTCCTCCAAGACATGAACATCGGATTTTTCTGCATCTCCCGTGCCTGCTCTCTTCTTCTTGCTTTTCTTGTTCCGTTTCCCTCCACGATGGTTCTTTCGCTTCGCTTTGCGTTGAGAGAGGATGTCTTCGGTTGCTGAGCCGAGGGTAGATGGAGGTGTTGAGCCGCCCATGTCTATGATATCACTATTACCTGTATCGATAGCACTGGTTTGGCAAAGGAGGGGAGGGACAGTGTTGCAGATCACAACTCCAATTGGGGCAATTTGCTGTGGTGTTTGCTCGGAGGCCATCGTGCCCTGTTGCAGAATAAGCCGGCAGCAACGTCTGCAGGGTTTCGGTGGGTGAAATTGCGTGAGTAATGTATGAAGAAGATGAATGGGACCGATCAAAGTCCTTCGCACGAGATCAATTGGGGATTGAAGCGATTTGTTATACAAGAAAGCCTGCTCTGGCCTGTGGGGACGTACACTCAGATGTGAAACTACCAATGAAGACGGAAAACACCGACCCAGGCTGTGCTTGGGCAATGAGAAAGAGTCAGTCGTCCAAGGGACTTGAGTGTTCAGATCTTGGTTGTGAGTTTGGTGTTCCTAGGAAAAGTGTCCAAGTGTTCAACAAACAATGACTATTCCATCATCAATTCTCTCATCGCTGTCATCACTTGCCCCTCTACCAATGAACTACATTCATCATCAGATTGTTCTCCGCAGTGACGGTCCCGAATGACATTCGCAATAGCGAAACATGCAAGTTGGGGAAGGCGGAGAAGTGTCCAATGCAATCCCCGCATGCATTCACCGCTGCCTTCACTACTTTACGGAGAACGACGGATTGAGAACGGAGATGACCTGATGACACTGACATGGAAACGCACGAACAACTCACTTCCTAATTGACGTTTGACAAAAGCGATTATGCAAGTGGGAGAAGTGTTTCTGCAGAAGTGTTCAATGCTATTCCCACAATCATTCATCGCTAATTACGGAGAAAGCCCCGTTGGAGACGGAGACGACCTACAATAGCATTATTGCCGTTGCGGAAACACATGATAATTCACTCTACACACATTTATCGCTCGTTTCACCACCTCACGGAGAACGACGGATTGAGAACGGAGATGACCTGATGACACCATCGCAGAAAAGCGCGTGAGACTCGCCTTTCAAACGACTTCTGGCAGCACGTTACGCAAGCTAGAACTACAGGAGTGTTCAATGCCAACCCCGCAATGATTTTTCGCTGATTACCGAGAACGACTAATTAGAAATAGAGACGACCTACAATAGCAATTATGCCGCTACGGAAACGTATGAAACATTCACTCTGCAGTCATTCAGCGCCTCTTTCACCACTTCATGGAGAACAAACGATCGAGAACGCACGTATGTCGTATAATCCACACCCCAAATGACGTCTGACAATAGCGATTATGCAAGTTCGAGAAGTGTTCAGCGCCATCCCCGCAATCATTCATCGCCGATGACGGAGAACGGCTGATTGAGTACAGAGACGACCAATTACAGAATTCCTGCGGTTGTGGAAACGCACGAATAATTCACTCTGCAGTCCTTCATCGCTCCCTTCACCACTTCATGGAGAAAGCCCCGCTGGGAACGTAAATAATCTTATTATAGCCATTGTGCCGCTGCGGAAACCTACGAATTACTTATTCCAACCGCAATTCCCATACTAATACTCAGGTTAAACACTATTTCGAAAGGTTATACCTTGAAATAGCATTCGTACCACGTCAAAAACGCGCGCAAACTCCATTCCAATTTTATTCACCCACGGACATTCACCGCTCCAATTACCACTTCACGGAGAAAGCCCCGTTGTTATAGTAACCATGCGACCACGAAAACACACACGTATCATCCTCTCGATATTTCCCTGCGATAGAAGTAGCAACACACTCATCGCTCCCTTCACTATCTCGCAAAACCACGAACTAGATTCAGCAATAGCGAAATTCAATAATAGCAGTCGTGTAATCTCAAGAGAATGCACGAAGAATGCTACGCCGACTAGATATCTGCGAACGTGAGGGGTTCACCGTGAACTTCGTCACTTTACCGAGAATGCTGGATTGAGGATAGAGATAATCTATAATTACATCCCTACCACTTTAAAATCGCACGTGTCCTTTACTCCCAAAATATCTTCGATGACAACACATTCACCGCTCTTGACCACTTCACAGAGAACAATAACCTGGAATCAAAGTTTCTTGTGCTGCTGTAGAACCACACAATCACCTCCCTATATCATAGACATCCCCACAACAATGACATACCCACCACCCCTCCCCTACTGCCCCAAAAGAATCGTATCAGAATAGTACAACTCTCCAACGCCACCCGCACTACGACGGTTACACACATACCTTTCATTCCCCAAACATCCCCGTTAAAATGCCATATCCATCACACTCCACTCCATACGTCCTAACCTCCTTGCCACTGCAGCAATAGCAATATTATCCGTTACTACCCCTGTCGCCAACCCCCTCAGTACCTCCTCCCCATCCTTCGCCCTCATTCTCGGTTCCCCCCTCTCTGCTATAGAACATACCTCATCTCCTCTCCGAATCCCCACCCCTTCCTCACTGGCGTACCTAGCCTTTAAAGCAGACGCTATCCTTGCCATTCCACACAAGGTAAGCACCTCCTGCGCCGTGAAGGCGAACGCGGAGATTGCATCCATAAGAAACATTGGCGCGGTTCGAGAGGATTGGAAATCTAATGAATGGAAAGTGGGAAGGTGGATATTGTGGTGGCGGATGATTGGGGAACGGGGTATGTATATTTATTGAGGGTGGATGTGAGGGTGGATGGATGTGGGTTTGCGATATTCTAGAATATGCATATATGCGAGGGGATGGTTGTATGGGGCGATCTTGATTGTGGATTGCGGCGTGTAGGGTTAGATTGGGGTTTTGGTGCGTTTGCTGGAGGGTTTGAATAGAATGCGATGGATGCGAGTTGGCGTTATGTTGGTAAGCTGGTAAGCTGGTGAGGTGGTGTTGATTGGTTGGTAGCAGCTGGTCAAACTTCCTGAGCTCGGTCCATGGATTAAACGTCACATATGACAGTCCGTTGGCTACTAGACACTCGTTGAGCTCATTGATTAGCTTCGGCAACTCACATTCACACATCTCCTCATCTGTCTTCCCCCTCCACTACCTCTCTTACTACTTCTCCTACATTTTCATTGTTCACCTCATCCTCGTCCCCCATTACAGCCTCTACCACAGCACCCCTCCCTCCAGCAACACACGCCACTGCCTCTTTCAAGACAGCTTTCAATGCTTCCATACTGTCAGCCCGTCCTGTATATAGATCTTCCTTAGTCGCACCAAACCCCGATCCTGCTGCCGCTTTCGCAATACCAGTGTAGTCTGGAGATGGTTGGAAAGATATGTGGAGGTCTTCGTTTGTGGATGTGGAGGCGAGGCCTGCAGGGTAGACGAGTTCGAGGGATTTGCGGGGGGCATTCCAGCCTGCACATTCGAATACTGGTTGTTAGAAAATATCATCGTTCCCGGCGTTACTTATGTGAGGAATGGGCAAGGGGATAGCTACAGTACCTTTGTTGTTGAGCACAACTGTCAGGACAGGAATTCCATATCTCGCCGCAACCCAATAAACGCTACCAGGGATGCTGAAAAGGAAAGTCCCATCCCCAACGATCGCACACACGAACTTCGGATGCCCACTCGCCTCAAGTGCCAATCGTACACCCAGCGCTGCTCCACCACTCCACCCCAGTCCCGCGCCACCACAATTGATCCAGCTGCTGGGGAGGGAAGTCTGAAGTTGATCGGCGATCGCAACAGCGGACGTGACTGCTTCAACCACATAGACAGTGTCTGGAGGGACTGAGAATTTGATTGCGGCACCAACGTGATGGGCGGTCATTGTGCCGCTGGGACGCGGTGCTGCGAGGGCAGCAAAGGAGTCGAGACGAGTGGTATGTTTGTCTTCTTGACGCTGTTTGCGCTCCGCGTATTTGGGGTTCTTGAGTTTATGTATCAGAGCTTTATTACTCTGGAGGTAGGTATTCAACTGTGTGAGAGCGTAATGGCTGTCCGCTTTCCATCTGCCATGTGCAATGAAGTGAGAGTTGGGCATCATGACGTTAAGAGGGTCGACGTCGATATGGTAAATCCGTGCACCTGCACGAGGAGGGTTACGAGACGGAATCCATGGTACGTCGCAATCAAGGATCAAGATTATGTCTGCTTCTGTTGTGGCCTTGTCGAAGCTGAAGCGGAACCCGAGGGCAGCACTGTGGGTCAGCGGAAAACACATGTCGCTGCCGCCGGTGTCGAAGACACGGAGTCCGGGTATCGTTTCCGTCAGCTGGACCAGCTGTGCAGGGTTTGCGTGATTTCGACCGGAGTAACCTGTGATAATGAGAGGGTTTTCTGCATTGACCAGAGCTTCTGCAATTTCTGAGACCGCACTCGCTGGTAATGCGGCACGGCCTATCTCGCAACAACCCGTCTGATCAAGCTCATAAGGCTCAATTTCCTCGCCATGACTTCCCGTGCACCCGTAAGGTATACAGGGCCCTTCGGATCACTCGTGGCGAATTGCACTGCCCGTGCGACCGTTTGCTTGACCATCCGTCCAGTCCTCAGCTCGCCAACATACCTACAATACTGCCGCACAATGGCTTTCTGATCCGGCGCATCTTGAATCCAGTGCTGATACTCCGTGCGCGAACATGTCAGCTCCCCGTCTTCTGTCACGGGGCATAGGCCTGCGAAGATGAGCACGGGTGCCCTACCAGCACTGGCATTGTGGATGCCGCAGCCGAGTGCTTGAGTTCCGACATCGACGTGTACTATCACTGCTTGTGGACGGCCTGTAACACGTGCCCAGCCGTCGGCCATGGATATAGCGACCATCTATGTTGTATGCAAAAGTCTTAGTGGCGTGCGTTGCAGCGGAATCCATGTGCGAAGAATCGGTGATTTTACATGAAACTCTATGCAAGAAAACTCCTACCTCGCTAGGACATGTGTAAATCTTAGGGAAGGCATCCCTTCTCTCCTTCTGACCCTTGAGCACAGCTTCGATCATGCTGGGATGGTCGGATCCGAGGTTGACGAAACATGCTTGCACGCCCGACTAGACCGATTGTTAGCACACAGTCTAGAATGGCAACAACATTGCCACGAACCTCCCATAGAGCTTCGAAAAGGGCGGAAGAGGCCGTATACCTGTGAAGGAGCCGCTGGTCAGGAAAAGCATTCAATATCCTGCTGGAAATTCATATGGCTGACTTTGGCTTTGCCGTGCTTATTCCCCTGATTGTAGTGGAAGTATTGACGTCCCGAGGGTCTCTCCATAGGTTTATGATACTTGTGGTGCAAGCAGGACTATGCGATTGGTTAAGGCATCGTGCTAATAGGCGTTTGCTCGAATTCTTCAGCAACGGAGATAGTCTCACAATAGAAATCATGGCTGCCATCATTAACCAGTATCGAAGACAGCAGTTCGTTTCAATGTCTTGTACGTAGCTTTAACTCGTACAAGATAGGATTCCTTAGCGGCGGGCAACTGATCCTTCGATCCTTCGGACGGTCTGTAGGTGGTAGCATGACTTTGGGAACGGTAATTACATAGTAAATTTAGATTTCACAATCACGTATTATATTATAAGTATTATTTTCAATTATAGTAGTTAATTCCTAGCTATTAATATATAGTATTAGGTAAGATATATTAATAGTCATATTATATATAAATTAAATACTATAATACTACTAAGATTACTAAGCCCTTTAGTTATACTTATAAGTATAAGGCTAGGTATTATATTAATATTACTTAGAGACTAATATAATAACTAATTAATAACTAACTTTCTCGCGGAGATAATATATAGTATACTACATTATAAGGGTATACTTAGACTCGTCGAAGTGCCCTTTTAAAAGGCGCTTATTTGTCTCCTCTCAGGTAATTACTATAATATCATACCATTCATAATCAATAGTCGATATTAGTACGTTAAGACTGATGTCAAGCACGTCCTGTAGTTCTTATACGTCGAAAAGAGAGACATATGCATAGTTATACCTCAGATATTACTGAATTTGTTGGCGCGGCAAAGGCTGGCATCTAACCACTGCTTGACATTCAAGCTCCTCCTCTCCTCTGCGCCTATCGTATACAGGAAGAGTAAGCAATCGAACGACCGACGAAATGGCAGCATTCAGTCATTTGCGCTTGATGCTAGCCCAGCACCAAATCGCACAGTCGACGTGCAAACACCCACCAGATTTGCCCTGTCCCGGAGCGGTGTCACAAGCGTTCGTGACCTCGGACAGATATCGCTGACAGTAATAGTCCGGTCCGCGTTTCCCACTCGGCATCGATGCAACCCTCACCGTCGGCGTTGGTACGTCTGGTCCCGCGCATGCGGGATCCGGACTGTATTCGACATCCAGCTGTAACAGCATGCCGTCCGTCTTTGGTACCTTATAGGTATTGTAGTAGGGTTGACCGCGCTCGACTAGGATGATGTCGTCTTTGGCGTGCCTGGGTGTGCAGAATTCGGCGACGCGGTCGAGGATCCAGGATGTTTCGGGGCTTGGCGCTGGGGTTTTGACGGCGTTGGTTCCACTGCCATAGTCTTCCCCACAGGAGAGAGAAGAGGTCATTGGGTTTCGGGTAGTAGTGGTGGGTGGCGGTGTAGTCTTTGCTAGTGTTGTGAGATCTGAGCAATATTGGCCACTGGTGGTGAGCGGCGGGCACGGCGTGTTGGAAGGGCTCGGGACTATCAGTTGAGGGCAGATGCCGTTACCTTTGTCCAGGCGGGCCGAACATACCGGAGCGGAAGGAAGCTTGGGCAGCCCAGTCGCAGGAGCGTCGGTCGTCGTAGTTCTAACAGATATTGGTGTAGCTGTTGCCGTAGAAGTGGATTTGGACGCAGGGTTTGAAGAGGAGCTTGAGCGCGTTGCTGGACTCGCCGACATGACACCCCAATGTGCGGTTGACAGTACACCCTTAATGAGATTCTCGGCCGATGCAATAGCAGCTTTGTTTACCGCCAAATGGGTATCCACATTCACATGGGCGAATATGAATTTAGGCAGTCCACATGCTCCAGAGCAGCTAGCCGAGGACGATATCGTTATTGTGGCAGGGCTAGCACCGCAGCTGGCCATCGTGGTGTAGGATTGAGTCTTCCATGCGGAAGCAGACTTATCGTAGATGATCTTGTAATCTGTGACTGCGGCTGTGCTGGAGCAGGGACTTGTGCTTGCCGAGGTTTGGCTAGATGATCGCTTCGATGAAGTTCCACTGGTGGAACTAGAAGCCTTATTTGTATTGGAACTTTTGTTGTCCCTAGATTTGTTGTTGTCGTTGTTCTTGTCGTTATTTTTGTTGTCGTTGTTTTCGTTGCTACCGCCCCCGCCGCCGCCTCCACCTCCACCTCCTCCACCTCCTCCACCTTCGTTTGTGCTCCTGCCGCCACCGCCACCGCAATTACCCACCGAGATGAGACCAAGCTTCCAGCAGGAAGGTGGGGCAGGCGGGAACCCCGGTCCCGGGATATGCGGAAGGCTCGGCATTCCTTCAGGTCCTATGATGGGAATTGGAGCGAACCAGAAGCCACCGCTATTGACAGACTGTGTGACTGAAACTTTCGAGGTCTGACCAGCTGAGCCGGAGATGATTATCGGTGTTGTGACGAGGGTAGGTGCGGTAATCGTCGCCAGATCGGAGAATTGGCTCTCCACGTACGTAGCTGTTTGGCCTCCTGAGGTGACTACAGTTGTGACCCAAGCTACTACTATTGACGATGAAGAGGAGTCAGGAATAGAGGTTGTGGGATGTGAGGTGATAGGAACGGTTGGTAGATCATTTGTCAAGCCACTGCTCCGCGTGCCTGCACCGGGAGAGCCATTGACCGAGCCAAGTAATGGACTTGGTGAACCAGAGGTACTGGGTAATCCAGTGAGTGAATAGTGTGGGGGGATCGCTGGTCCCACGACGCTCGTGGCTAATCTTGACGAGGCAGATAAACCGGCGGGTAGAGTCTTCGATCCAGCTGTCGGGCTGGGTACATTAGCCGTTTTTGTTTGTACAGCAGTTTGAAACCTGGCTGCATCAGAGACCGAAACGACGTCCCCAGTGCCGACTTTCAAGTGGGAGTGTAGGGAACCACTCCCTGTTTTGACAGGATCATACACGCGATCACCTGATGTACTGATTGGAAAGGGTGGAGTTGCCTGATTACTATCTCCCTCAGCCTGCCAGCGAGGTAATTTTCTTAGCGTGGTGTCAGGAGCTTGAGTCAAAGCTATGTCATCGGCCGTTTGGGCGAGTGCAACGACTGGGATCGCGATGATCTGGAGAAACAAGTGCATCGTAGATTAGAGGTCAAATTGGACTCTGGGTAAATGTACAGACGATGAGATGGACATAGTGGATACATAGACACCACGAGGGAATGGGAATTCACGCTCTTATGCATGCCCGCGACCCTCTTTGCATATGAGCTCAGCATGTCCGGTATACGTATATTGTAGACTCATGGATGTCTGAGATATGACTGTGCATGTGGCACAGATTGTTGTATAGCCAATCGCTCATGCCTGTAGCTGGCGTAGAGGGCGACACAGATGTTCTCAAACATAGGAGGTGCGTAGTAACATGTAGGCCTGCGGCAGAACGGGAGGGGAATGTTGGTAAGACGTATGGGTTGGTCCAAGGCTCTGTGGCCACACCTGCCTCTGATGTGTCCATCGCCGGCTCCACTATGTTAGGCTTGTATGATCCTATGAGGCAAAGTGTTGGACAATATTGAATCGCGCGTCGTTGTTTGGTCCGCACGCGGCCCGTACGGCGCGGCTGTTCTAGGCGCTGGGATCGTGGCCCCGGGTTTCCTCTGTATCAAATTCAAACCTCAAACGTGGGCAGCATATAGAACCAGTTTCATGGGTGACAGAGATACTCGAGAGGTTTTACCTTTACAGCGGTGTGCTGTGCCTCTACCGACGATACGCTTGTCCGAATGCCCACTCTTGCACCTCCATCAAGATGTAAGGTTGCACCAGCGGGATTCATACAACAGTCCAAGCAGGACCGAAATCTTGACAGCTCGAGTTGTCTGGTCAGGTATGGCTGCTGATTACGATTCACATGAAAGAAAACTTCCATATTGACGGCTGTTGTGGCTGCGCACTTGAAAGGGACGGCTGAAACGGCATTTCAATGCCTCCAACAGCTCGGCTGGAAGAGGCATGCTACGGAGCGATTCTCAAAGTCTGTAAGTCTCACATGTAGGAACTTCATTGCCTGAAACAAACTCCTTCATGGCACAGCTACACCAACAACTGTAAGGAATCCTGTGTTCATTGTCACCAAGGAGGAGCGCTACGCTCCTCGAAGCCCGAGGGCTATGACCACACAACTTCTGGCCTGGTGTATTCGATCTCAGGCTTGGCAAGATGGCTATATCTATATCAGAGAAGCTGTTCCCATCTTCTCTCTGACTAGAGAATTGATTGTGTTCCCCCTCCGAGAAGATGCAATCGCCAACACGCGTCTTACAATCCCTACTGCTTTTTCATTTGATCATTTCTTTAGCTCTGGCAGCGTTTCAGTATATTGATTCGAGCTGCGCTCAATTTGACAAGTATGGGGGAATCCAAAAAGGTGTCGATGAATCAATACGGGCATTGAATGCGGCCATCGCTGCGCTCCAGCAAGATCACTCTCTACCCCAGAACGCTCGGATTGGAAATATGTTGACGGCTATGTTTGGTCAGACCCCTTCGATCGAAGAAGCAAAAAAGATCGTCGAAGGTCTCAAAGGTGAGTTCCAGTCCTTACACGACGAGTAGTCCCGTATCCTGACCCCTCAAAGGCATATACGAGGCAAAGGTCGCAGCACTTGGGCCGACTCCCAATAATATCTACGTATATTGTGGTCATAGCGTGATATGGTCAGAATACAAGCCGGATCCAAATCGGCCGGAATGTGTCCAAGCATTTGACCCCAGTCAAGCGAAAGGCGGTGAATGCGGTGTTCAAGTCCACGAAGGCGACAATGTCGACATTGACGGCAAATCCGTTCCCGGATTTTGGTATGCCCCCAACCCGTTCGAGTCGACGTCCATGCCAACTGGTTTCGCAAACCCGGGGAGATGGACTCAGCTCATTGGAATCGATGGAGAAGGTACCGTCGCCTCAGGCAACTCTTTTTGCTCAATAAAGATGACAGACGCTATCACATTCAGTAATTGTGACACCACTGCTGCAGGACAACCTTTCTTCATCATCTTTTGCGAAGCGAGCTTCAATCCGCCAGCGGATAAGCCCGATTGGGTGAATCATAACATCAACAACGAATATTGGAACGAACCCAATGCTCCCGGCTCACTGCTGGACGATCACCAGGGCTCGCTATCTTTTCACATGATTCACGAGTTAGGTCATGCACTGTGTTTATGCAAGTCATCTTCGATTCCCCTCAATTCCAATGCTGACAGTACACTGTAGCCAGTGATCAGTATCTCCAAGATACAACAACCAAGGCCTACGAATGGGCTCTTTGCATAGAACTCGCAGAGATGAACCACGGCAGGAATGCAGCCGCCAACACTGCATGGAAGAATTGTGATTCGCAAGCCTTTTTTGCTATTGGTGAGTGCCACATCATACGTTGACGGCAAATTTCCCGTGATACTGCGGGAGACTAGTACAACAAGTAGGCTGACTGCTCGACAGCTATGCTCTTGGACAAGTGTGATTGGTCCACAGGTTATGCCGAGGACCCGAGCCATCCGGGCGTGTAGCAACCGGCCGAAGTCGACAAAGATGGTGTTGTATTTATTACCTTGGAAAGGTATCAATCATTGATATTTGATGATCGTTCACAAAGGTCACGATAATGTTTGTAACAGTTTGGATCTGGTCCTCCAACGTTGACCCCACGGTCTCCACATCATGAGGAATGTCGTATGACTCGCCCAAACAGAACGCTATCTCTCACTACGATACTCATCGCTTCTGTAACAAGATTCAGGAATTAGCACACTCTGCGATGATATCTGAGACATCTATCGTCATTAATATTTGAAGACAGCAGCCTCACGAGAAGTCTGCTTGGACTCACCGATAATGAAGATAATGGTAACACTGAGGAGAGGTAAGACCATCGGTATCAACTTGAAGTTGGTCATGGAGAAGGCTTTATTGGGGGTTTATGGAGATAGCGTACTGGAATGTCACCCGTACAAGGTTTGAAGGCGGACGATCAAGATTATATAGGAGTACCATCAACAGAATGACCGAAGTAGAGTCTTCTGCACAAAGTGGCTGCGCAAGAACAAATTTCCAGCTAAGTAGACATAAATTTCTCTTTTATTATGCACACGCTATGCAGCCGTCTTGGCATCTCTGCTATCTTCAGCCCTACGTAAGCAGCCAATTTTCTCTGCCCCATTTGACTCTTAATATTAACTTATCCCCCCGCGTACTACCGACATCAATCTTATAGGTTGTTTGAGTCCGATGTGTCTCTTTTGTCGACTTATTCAATCTTACTATTTCACTGAGTATAAAGCCGCAGGCTCCGGTACCATATAGGTGAGTACCAGCAAATTGTGCATACGATATCGAGAAAGTCACAGAGCATGATTATCGAATTATACATGACCGTGACATCTACTTGATGACGGATTCAAGCTGCACACACAAAGGATTACCCACTTTGGTCAAGTGCTGGTTACCATCGTCAACGGCGACACACAAGACCACACTATCCCTACTGAAAAAGCGATAGAAATGCCAATAAGTGATGCTTCTCGACACACCACTAGCTGCATACTATCTGTCTGCGCGTTGCTTCACAATCACTTCCACCTACCGACCGAGATCATCTCCATTATCCTGGATCATGCGGCGTACTGGGTCTGTACAACAACAACACGGCCTTTCACACGAGAACACTGCTCATATTCGCCACATTATACGCTCCTTGCTACCTCCCCGCTGTCTCATAGTACGGCGTCTTCACCGCCTGGAATGGAGCAGCTAAAGGTACCGTCGAGAGGCCGATTCCCGTGCAGACGAATCGCAGTGACAGTGCGGGCGCAAGCTGAACAAAGGCCCAAGGAATACCATAGTCAGTTCTCTCATATGACTCCTGGAGGTTGGTACGAAAAGCCACCTGGCAGGAACCCCGTCATTGTAAGTGTACTATGGGCGGGTCTACCTGAGAACGCCGATGGCAGTCTGCGAGGCAAAACTCGCGATCAAGTCTTCTCGGCTTCCAACATCCCATCAGTGCTCGATCTCGACGGAAGAGAATGGCCGCAAGAAGGGAGTATCCCAATTCCTGTCAAGGCACGCGTCCCAGGGGTTCGTACCGAGGTGCCAAGACGAGTACCGAGGTTGCCAAAGCGTGGGATACCCGTAGGGTGGTCGATACCTGTGATCGAAGAAGCACTGAGCCGGCATGAGATGGAGGAGAGGGAAGTCGTGTGGGACTGGACACACGAAGGGGCTGGGGGAGACTTGGTCAGAGCTTTGGTGGCTGGGGATGCGCTGGAGTTGGCGGCTAATCATCGTGCGTTTGGGTGGGGTACCACATTTACGTTCTTGGAGGTCAATTTGTTTCACGCCATATGAGTTGAATGGAAGCTGGGGAGTCTCGGCAGCTCGGAGTGTCGTACAAAGACGATTCTGGATGCATGTCTGCTTGGTACAGTAGGAAATGATCTGTCAGCGGCCCCAACGGCTCGGTACAGTAAGAAAAGACCCGTCAGCAAAACCAATGGCTTGGCAAACAAGAGGATCGCTCATCTGAGTACTCTCGTGGCCCAAAATCCCACTATCCGTCCTTTCTTCCAAGATCTACAACATGCGACTGGACCCCACTATCCGTCCTTTCTTCCAAGATCTACAACATGCGACTGGACTCCCTCGACTCCCAATCTCCCAATCTCCCAATCTCAGCGCCCACCCCTCCGAAACCAAAACACAAGAAGCCCCTCTCCCACAACCATCACTATCCCGCAACCTCAACCCCACCCCTCTACAACATACAGACTCACCAAACATCCCGACCAGCAAGCTTCAACAGCACCTCGCCACAATCAACCTAATCCCGGCCATCTACTTCCACTCCACAACACTCGAAAAACCAGCAGCATTCTCACATCCCTCCTCATCGCCCGCACCACAATCACCGCCTCCTTCAGCCTTCAATCGTGATTTGAAAACACCGAAAATACCGCTCAACACCCTCACCCTTACCCCGTCAGACACACGAAAAACAGTAAAGTAGGCCAATGGGAAACCAATGCAAAGGTGGAGGTGAACGCCATGAGCAAGGCAAACCATAGAAGAAACCATGCGCTTTCGCCACACGATTCGCTTGTAGGACCAAAATAGAAATGTTGCCCATTAACATGACGGCGATAAGCAGTAAGTATTCCTTCATGAAAGATCAGACGGGAGGGAGGGAGGAAGATGAAATCGTATTGCAATCATATGGAAGATATCCTAAGACCACCCCTCCCCCTCTCCCTCCCCCTCTCCCTCTCCCTCTCCCTCTCCCTCTCCCTCTCCCTCTCCCTCTCCCTCT
>JAABUN010001875.1_pt1 | contig 41815 bp, 41 predicted proteins | sample 5559311 | NCBI WGS metagenome assembly JAABUN01 (sample SAMN10711877, study PRJNA513370) | rock metagenome | isolation source: Antarctica rocks | place: Antarctica: Victoria Land, Siegfried Peak sud
CGATAATATCGATAAACAATATGTATATCGACATTCGATGTCAAGGTGTATGCAGAGTCCCTCGCAAATCTGGCGGGAGGGCGCAACTTCCCTCGCAAAACGGATGGAGAGGGCGCAACTTCCCTATCAAAACGGGTGGAGGGGCCGCAACTTCCCTCGCAAAACGGGTGGAGAGGGTGCAACTTCCCTAGCAAACGGTCAGGTCCAGAAGTCGAACCAGAGCCGCCAGGTCCACTCGTTGCGGGGGATGACCTGCGCGGTGTAGACGGGGAGGTAGAAGAAGAACAACGCGACCGCCGCGACGGTATAGACCCCGACGGCGACCGCCCCCCAGCGGCGGCGTGACGCCGAGGCCGACGGGCTTCCCAGCACCAGGGCCATGCAGGCAATCACGACCAGCACCAGCCACGGCACGAACGCCACAGCGTAGAAGGAGTAGATCGTCCGGGTCTGATAGAGGAACCACGGCAGCCACCCGGCGGCGATCCCGGCCAGGGCAGCGCCGGCGCGCCAGTCGCGCCCGAGCAGCCAGAGGAACACCACGACCAGGAGACCCGCCGTCGCACCCCACCACACAAAGATGTTGCCAAGGGAGGCGATGTACTTCACGCACTCCGCCGCCTCGCACCCGTCCTCGCCCTTCTTGGGCCACTCGGAGAAGAACAGCGTCGGCCGCCCCTGCACGATCCAGGACCACGGGCTGGAGGACCATGCGTGCTCGTTGTGCAGGCCGGTATGGAAGGCGAGCACCTCCTGGTGATAGCTCCACAGCGAGCGCAGCGCATCGGGCACGGAGGAGTCGACGCCGCTGACCGGGTGGTCCGCCGCCCAGTCGCGCTTATAGCCGTTGTCGCTGACGAACCATCCCGCCCAGCTGGCCAGGTAGGTCAGCAGCGCTACCGGCACCAGGCTCAGGAACGCCGGTATGACGTCGCGCGCCAGCGTCCCGGACAGCCACCGGCGGATCCCCGCCGCTCTCCGGGCGCCGAGGTCCCAGAGCACCGTCATCAGCCCGAACCCGGCCAGGAAAAACAGACCTGACCACTTCGTGCCGACCGCCAGGCCCAGACTGACCCCGGCCGCCAGTCGCCACCATCGGACCCCCAGACCCGGGCCCCACGGCATACCCGCCGGTCGGGACCGGACCCTCGATAAGCGCTCGGCCAACCGTCGGCGGCCATCCTCTCGGTCGCGGACCAGACACCAGAACGCGACCAGCACCCACCACATGACGAAGATGTCGAGCAGGCCTGTGCGGGAGTGCACGAAGTGATGGCCGTCGGCGGCCAGCAGCGTCGCGGCGATCGTTGCGAGGGTCGCGCTGTGCCACATGTGCCACGCGATGCGACCCAGCAGCAGAATGGACAGGGTGCCGACGACAGCCGCGGCGAGCCGCCAACCGGCCGAGGAGTCCACGCCCATCAGCCATTCACCCGCGCCGATCATCCACTTGCCGACCGGCGGGTGCACCACCAGATCGGGGTCGGGCCCCCAGATGTCGGCATCGCCCGCGGTAAAAAGCACGTCGGGCTCGTCCAGCCCAGGCCGCACCTCCCGTTCGTAGCCGTACTGCATCATCGACCAGCCCTGCTTGACGTAATAGGTCTCGTCGAAGACCAGCTGGTGCGGGTGACCGAGTCGGTAGAACCTCAGCGCCCCGCCGATCACCATCGTCAGCAGCGGACCCCACCACGCCCAGCGCATCTGCCGCGGGTCCGGACGCGCGCCCACAAGCCGCAGAAGAAGGCGGTCGCGCAGGTCAGCGGCGCCGTGGACGGTGGTGGTCACAGGCGTCATCGTAGGCAACCTGACTGACGAGCGGCTGAACCCGGGCGCTACCATCGGGGGGTGGCCACCACAACCCGAGCACCGGCATCGCGCTCCGGCACGAGCACCATTCTGCTGAAGTCCGTCATGGCGCTGACCGGTCTGATCTTCGTCGGCTACGTGCTGGCGCACATGTACGGCAACCTCAAGATCTTTGCCGGTGCCGAGGCGTTCGACGAGTATGCCGAGCACCTGCGCACCCTGGGTGAGCCGCTGCTGCCCTACGCCGGCCTGCTCTGGATCATCCGGGTCGTGCTGCTCGTCAGTCTGGTGCTGCACGCCTACGCCGCGTTCAGCCTGTGGTCCAGGGCGGGCAAGGCCCGCAAGAGCCGGTATGCCGTGCGTCGCGCCGGGCGAGCCGCGCTCACCTCCAAGGCGATGCGCTGGGGCGGGGTCGCGCTGCTGCTGTTCGTGGCCTTCCATCTGCTGCACTTCACGACCAACACGATCCAGGTCAACGGTGACTTCGACAGCCCCGCGCAACGGGTGATCTCCAGCTTCGAGGTGTGGTGGGCGGTGCTGATCTATGTGCTAGCGGTGCTGGCGCTCGGGTTGCACCTCAACCACGGGATCTGGGGGGCCGGGATGACCTTGGGGCTCAACACCAGCGCGCGGACGGCAGCGATCCTCAAAGGGACCGGCCTGGTGGTCGCGCTCGTGGTCGTGGTGGGCTTCCTGGCCCCGCCGCTGGCCATCCTCTTCGGGGTGATCCCTTGACCAACCGGACTCAGGAGCCGCAGATGAGTGACACGCTGACCGAGGCGCCGGCCCGGGAGGAGACCGGGACCTCGTTCTTCCGCGAAGGCGACGCGATCGCCGACGGCGCCGCCCCCGGCGGTCCGATCGCCGAGAAGTGGGCGACCCGCACCTTTGAGTCCAAGCTGGTCAACCCGGTCAACCGGCGCAAGCTGTCGGTCATCATCGTCGGCACCGGCCTAGCCGGCGCTTCGGCGGGGGCGACCCTGGGGGAGGCGGGCTACCAGGTCAAGTCGTTCTGCTACCAGGACAGCCCCCGGCGTGCGCACTCGATCGCGGCGCAGGGCGGGATCAACGCCGCCAAGAACTACAAGGGCGACGGTGACTCGGCATACCGGCTCTTCTACGACACGGTCAAGGGTGGCGACTACCGCTCCCGGGAGGCCAACGTCTACCGGCTGGCTGAGGTCAGCACCCAGATCATCGACCAGTGCGTCGCGCAGGGGGTGCCGTTCGCCCGGGAGTACGGCGGGCTGCTGGACAACCGCTCGTTCGGCGGGGTGCAGGTCTCGCGCACCTTCTACGCCCGCGGGCAGACCGGGCAACAGCTGCTGATCGGGGCCTACCAGGCGCTGGAGCGGCAGATCGCAGCCGGCACGGTGGCGATGTTCTCCCGCCACGAGATGCTCGAGCTGGTCGTCGTCGAGGGCAAGGCCCGCGGCATCATCGCCCGCGACCTGGTGACCGGTGAGATCGAGACGCACCTGGCCGATGCGGTCGTCCTCGCCTCCGGCGGCTACGGCAACGTGTTCTACCTGTCGACCAACGCGATGGGCTGCAACGTCACGGCGAGCTGGCGTGCGCACCGCAAGGGCGCCTACTTCGCCAACCCGTGCTACACGCAGATCCACCCGACCTGCATACCGGTCTCGGGGGAGTATCAGTCCAAGCTGACCCTGATGAGCGAGTCGCTGCGCAACGACGGCCGGATCTGGGTGCCCAAAGCCAAGGACGAAGGCCAGAAGGACCCGCGCGACATACCCGAAGAGGACCGCGACTACTACCTGGAGCGGATCTATCCCTCGTTCGGCAACCTGGTGCCCCGCGACATCGCCTCCCGGGCCGCCAAGAACGTCTGCGACGAGGGTCGGGGTGTTGGCCCCGGCGGTCTCGGGGTCTACCTCGATTTCGCCGACGCCATCGACCGGCTTGGCCAGGAGGCGGTGGCCTCCAAGTACAGCAACCTGTTCGACATGTACAAGCAGATCACCGGAGAGAACCCGTATGAGGTGCCGATGCGGATCTATCCGGCGGTGCACTACACGATGGGCGGGCTGTGGGTCGACTACGACCTGCAGTCCACGATCCCGGGTCTGTTCGTCACCGGCGAGGCCAACTTCTCTGACCACGGTGCCAACCGGCTCGGCGCCTCAGCGCTGATGCAAGGCCTGGCCGACGGCTACTTCGTGCTGCCCAACACCATCCGCAACTATCTGGCCGACGGGCCCTACCCGACGATCGAGCCCGACGACCCGGCCGTCACCGAGGCCCGCGACCAGGTCGAGGAGCGAGTCCGGCACTTCCTGTCGATCAACGGCACCCGCACCGTCGACAGCTACCACAAGGCGCTGGGCAAGATCATGTGGGACAAGTGCGGCATGGAGCGCTCGGTCGAGGGGTTGACCGAGGCCATCGAGCAGATCCGCGAGCTGCGCGAAGACTTCTGGGTCAACGTGCGGGTGCTGGGCGCCGCCGAGACGATCAACCAGTCGCTGGAGAAGGCCGGCCGGGTGGCCGACTTCCTGGAGCTGGGCGAGCTGATGTGCATCGACGCGCTGCACCGTAACGAGTCGTGCGGCGGCCACTTCCGGGTCGAGTCGCAGACCGAGGACGGCGAGGCCCTGCGCGACGACGACCACTACGCGTATGTCGCCGCGTGGGAGTTCGGCGGGCTGGGGGCCGAGCCGGTGCTGCACAAGGAAGACCTCAACTACGAGTTCATCGAGCTGAAGCAGCGGAGCTACAAGTGAAGATCACCCTGCGCATCTGGCGTCAGGATGGCCCGTCCGCCAAGGGCGACCTGGCAACCTACACGCTGGACGACGTGTCCGAGGACATGTCCTTTTTGGAGATGCTCGACGTGCTCAACGAGGGCCTCATCCTGGACGGCCAGGAGCCGGTTGCGTTCGACAGCGACTGTCGCGAGGGCATCTGCGGCTCCTGCGACCTGATGATCAACGGCGACGCGCACGGCCCAGAGCGGACCACGACCTGCCAGCTGCACATGCGCTCGTTCTCGGACGGCCAGACGATCACGATCGAGCCGTGGCGCGCCGAGGCATTCCCAGTGCTCAAGGACCTGGTGGTGGACCGGTCGGCCTTCGACCGGATCGTGCAGGCCGGCGGGTTCATCTCGGCCAACACCGGCGCAGCGCCCGACGCGCACGCGACGCTGGTGCCCAAGGACAACGCCGACCGGGCGTTCATGGGCGCGGAGTGCATCGGCTGCGGCGCCTGCGTGGCGGCCTGCCCCAACGCCTCGGCCATGCTGTTCATGGGCGCCAAGATCACCCATCTCGGCGAGCTGCCGCAGGGGCAGCCCGAGCGCAACGCCCGGGTGGTCGCGATGACCGAGCAGCACGATGCCGAGGGCTTCGGCGGCTGCACCAACCTGGGCGCGTGCTCCGACGCCTGCCCCAAGGGCATTCCGCTCGACGTGATCTCGCAGATGAACCGTGACCTGCAGCGAGCCCGCCTCACCGGCCACTGATTTGCTAGGGAAGTTGCACGGCCTCACCCCGTTTTGCTAGGGAAGTTGCACCGCCCAGCGCGTTTTGCTAGGGAAGTTGCTCCGCCGCGACTAGCCGATGCACTCCGAATTCTGTCCCCAACCGCCACTCAACCTTTGGCGCGGCAGCACTGTTGAGTTGACGTGAACAGCCTCGAGGCGGCGCGGCGCAGGTGAAGGCCTCTGCCGAGCGCGAGGCTGCGGACTTCGTCGCCCGCTCCTCGCCTACGCTGATGACGACGGCCTGGCTTCTCTGTGTTGACCCCCAGGTTGCTGAGGACCTTGTGTAGGAGGTCCTTCAGCGGATGCACGTCCGCTGGCCGCGGCTGAAGTCCGAGGACAACCCCACCGCATACGCCCGTCGTATCGTGGTCAACCTGCACACCGACTCCCCGCCGGTGCAGGGCACTCGCGAGCACGAGTCCCATCACATCGACCTGGTGCACGCGCTCCAGCAGCTTCCCGCCCACGAGCATGAGGTCGTGGTGCTGCGGCAGTACGCGGACCTGTCCGAGCAGGCCACCGCCGCCACGATCGGGGTGAGTCTGGGCACCGTCAAGAGCTCCGGATCACGGGGACTGGTGCGATTGCGCCGGCTCCTCGAAGGAGGTGAGTCCCATGTCGTCGCACGACCGTGACGTGCAGCGCGCCGTCGACGTGGCCGTGCTGCACCCGCCGGCCGTGCTCATCGGCGTCGACGGGGTGCTGAAGGACGGCCGCCGACGGGAGCGCCGGCGCCGCCTTGCCACCGCAGGTATGTCGTTTGTTGCCGTGCTCCTGGTGGTGGCCGGTTGGTTCGGGCTGGGCGACGGGGCTGATGTGCTCGGCGACCGAATCGCCCCGGCCAGCGTGCCGACGTGTGACAGCCCAGCCCCGCTGGACGCAACGGCACACAGCGGCAGTTCGACCCCGTTGCTACGGACCTCCCTGGCGGAGCCGAGATGTTCCGCGTGGGGGAGGAGCGGCTTGTGGTGATCCCGACCTACGGCGACGTCATCCCCGAGCTGAAGTAGTGCCGGGCGGCCTCAGCGGACCGATCGTGCCTGGCGCCCTGACGTCGACCAGTGCCACGACAGACGGGATGGACGCACGCATCGTTCGTCCCTCAGGGCTCGATCAACCTCTACCTTGCCGCGGAGAGTGTCCCTGACCAGCGATTCTCCCTGGAGACTGTCGACGTCGGCGACTAGACGGCGACCATGGGACTGACCCGTGGGGAAGATGGGCCGAGGATCGAAGGCGCGGGTGGTGCCGCGGCGCTGTACTGGACCTCCCCCGATGGTGTCTCTTACTTCGGCGCGGAGCCGCTGCCCATCCAGACTGACCTCACTGACCGTTAGGGTGATGCGGTCCGGCTGCACGGCCACCCCGGCCGTTGAGCTGCAGCTCGTGGAGGAGGGTCATGTCCGGCACGCTGGTGCTCGCCGCCACCCCAATCGGGGACAGCCGAGACGCCTCGTCACGCCTGATCGAGGAGCTGAGCACCGCCGCGCTGGTGGCGGCCGAGGACACCCGTCGGCTGCGCCGGCTGTGCGACCGGCTCGGGGTGAGCGTGGGCGGTCGGGTGGTCAGCTACCACGAGCACAACGAGGCCTCCCGCACAGCAGACCTGGTCGAGGCGCTCCTCGCAGGAGAGCGAGTGGTCCTGGTCACCGATGCTGGTATGCCGTCCGTCTCCGACCCTGGCTACCGCCTGGTCAGCGAGGCGGTGCGACACGACATACCGGTGACATGCGTGCCCGGGCCCAGCGCGGTCTTGATGGCGCTCGCCGTCTCCGGGCTGCCGGTCGACCGGTTCTGCTTCGAGGGCTTCCTGCCGCGCAAGACGGGGGAGCGCGAGCGGACCATCGCTGCCCTGGTGGGGGAGCAGCGCACGATGGTGTTCTTCGAGGCGCCACACCGGCTGCCCGCGATGCTGACCTCGCTGGCGGGTGGGTTCGGCGGGGACCGCCCTGCTGCCGTATGTCGTGAGCTCACCAAGACCTACGAGGAGGTCAGGCGCGGCGGGCTGGCCGAGCTGGCGGCATGGGCCGCCGATGGGGTGCGTGGCGAGATCACCGTGGTGGTCGCTGGGCGGGTGTCGACCGGCGTCGGAGGCGAGACGGACCTGGCCAGCGCCGTGCACGGCATACAGGCTCGGGTGGCGGCCGGAGAGCGACTGAAGGACGTCTGCCGGGAGGTATCGGCAGCCACAGGCCTGACGTCGAAGCAGCTCTACGACGCTGTCATCGCTGGCCGCTCAAGGTCACAGACTCCCTAGCAAGTTGAGTTCGGCGCGCGCAGACTCCCTAGCAAGTTGAGTTTGGCGACCGCAACTTCCCTAGCAAGTTGAGTGCGGCGCGCGCAAACTCCCTAGCAAAAGTCAGGAGTAGTAACCGGCGCCGACCATTGCGGTGTCTCGCTTCTTGCGCCGACGACGAGCGGCACGCCATACCGCAAACATCCCCCACAGCAGCAACAGCAGCGCGAAGACCACCAGCACCGGTAGGAAGATCGCCACCAGGCTGAGCCCGATCGAGGCGGTGTCCTCGGCAGTCGAGACCACAGGAGCCCCGAGCCCGAACGTCGCGCCGTTGACCAACGGCCGGATCGCCGCCTTGCCGGTGTGCACGACGCCGGCGGTGACGATACCCGCGACCACGCCGATCCACGGGTTGTCGGCCATGAAGCTTGAGCCCTGCTCGAGGTCCTCGGCGGCCTGGGTGGCGGCGAAGATCAGGCCGCCCGTGGCCGGCCGGATGAAGGTGCCGAACGCGTCGTTGATGTGGTCGACGATGGCGATCTTGTCGAGCACGACCTCACTCAGCAGCAGCACGCTCGCGGCGCCGATCGCCCACGGGGACTCGATCCAGGCGAACTGGGCAGGCAGGTTGATGATCTCGGTGTAGCGCGCCATCAGCGCGACCATCAGGAACGGGATGTAGGCATTGAGCCCGGCGGCCGCGGACAGACCGGCTCCGGTGAGTGCTGCGAGCACGACCACGCCTCCCTTCGTCTCGGTGAGCCCCACGCCGGGCTCACGACCAGTGAATCACGTCCCTTCTACGACGTTGCGACCAACCCGAAGGTTGCTGGCCGCCGGTTCAGGGGGGGTATGCCGAACGCCACCTGGTGCCCGGTCGGCTACGTTGACGTCCCTGAGGGGTCAGCGGACGATGGGCTAGCTGATGACAACCTCTGGCGGGTCCGGGCCGTTGGAGGGTCACCAAGTCGATCACGATGGAGGTCTCGCGATGGTGCACATCTCAGCTCGTGCCGTCGGCCTCCTGGCTGCTGTGGCCTTGGCGCTCAGTACCTGTGGCGACCAGGCAGCCGCTCCTGCGCAGGATCGCGTGGACACCCAGCCGGTGCAGAGTCTGGGGCTGTATCCCGAGGATCCCGGGCTGGAGCTGCGGATGGTCGACGGCCAGATCGAGGTCACCGACGACTTCGGGCTTCGCCAGCTCGTCCCGAGCGAGGGCCAGCGCGGGCCAACGGTCCTCGACGGACCCGAGGGGATGTCCTACGTCATCGTGACTGACTGGCCGGGATACATGCTACCCACCCCGCTTGTCGTGGACCCCCGGACAGGGTGGACGGTGCCGGTGCCCGCCTTGGCGGAGCAGACACCGGCCCAGCTCACGCAGCTGCAAGGAGATCCCAGCCCCGCCCTCACCGGCGAGCAGGCGCCGGACCTGCAGGCGCTGGAGGAGGGGATGGCGCCGGTCTGGACCTTCGGAATCGTCGTGCCTGCCGGCCCGGAGGGTCGCCTGGAGCTGGTGTCGCCGGCGGCCCGGACCGGATTCTTAGGCGAGTGCGAGATGTACGTCCCCGGCGACGTCCCGGATGCGGTCGACCTCGGGTCAACGGGGCCCAGCGTTCGGCTCCTGGAGGACGGTGTGCACTGGACGGCCTGCCTGCTCGGAGACATCTTTGCCGGCTCGACCGAGCAGCCGGTGGGGCAGTGGCGCGGGCCGGGGCGGCCACGGCCGAGGAAGGCATCGAGCTCGCCGTAGAGGCTTGGGATGACGCCACCCCGGCAGGCCTGTTGGCGGTCGTCCCGCAGGAGCTGGCCGCAGGGCTGGAGCCGGTATGGCGTGAGGGTGCCAACCCCGTCGACCTCGCGGCCCCGGTCGTTGTGGAGCTGGGTGGGGATGCGGTGGCCATCGACTGGCCGGTCCCCGAGTCGGATGCGGAACGTCTGGTCGAGGGGCTTGCGGGCTTCGACGCCGACGGTGACGGGCAGAGCGACGTCGCCGTGCTGCCGCCCGGCGCCAACCGTACCTTCACCTGGGGTGGCTATCTTGGCTCGCCGTACCCGCCGCCGGATGCGCCGGCGGACATCGGCACGGGTCCACCGTCCACCCTCGCCCAGGACGGCAACCCCTTGGTCGGGTCCGGCCTAGGCACCGACGACCTCACGATCTCGACTGGCACCGTGGGAGAGGGCACGGTCGAGGTGAGCCTGCGCGGGTTCGACCTCGACGACCTCGGCGGCATGTCCGACGGGGAGTCCTACAGCGAGATGGGGCGGATGATCCTGGAGGGGGATGGTGAGCTCGCGGTCGTGCGACCCGACGCGGTGAGTGCCGGGACCAACGCTGGCCCCGACTCGGTCTACACCCTCGCCACCAGCAGCGCGGCTCTGCAGGGCGGCGAGCTGGTCAAGGCCATGATCATCACCAGCGACGAGGGTCCTATGCTCGTGGGCGGAGACCCGCCCGTGCTCCTGCGAGACTCCCCGCCGCTGTGGGTGTCCACCGCCGCCGAGCAGGACCTGTGGGTCACCGAGGACGACGGCGAGCTCGCGGTGGGTCGGCTGAGCAATCCGGACCTGCCCTTCCAGGTGGACGCCGACGGCATACCGACTGCCATCGTCGAGGGTTGAGGGACGTGCGGGGATGAGGCAGGCGCAGGAGCGTGAGTTCGTGGACTTCGTCCGCGACGCCTCGCCCCGGCTGCTTACCACCGCATGGATGCTGACCGGCAACCCCCACCAGGCCGAAGAGCTCGTACAAGAGGCCCTCGCCAGGGTCTACGTGCGTTGGCCCAAGGTGCGCACCGGCACCCCGATGGCCTACACCCGCCGGGTGGTAGCCAACCTGCATACCGACCGCTGGCGAAAGACCCGCCGCGAAGTGCTGGTCGATGAGACCCCTGAACGCGCCCACCAGCACGCACCCTCGCAGCACGTCGACCTGATCCGGGCGCTGCAGGCCCTGCCCGAACGGCAGCGCCAGGTCGTCGTGCTGCGGCACTACCTGGACCTGTCCGAGCAGCAGACGGCCGAAACACTCGGGATCGGCGTGGGCACGGTCAAGAGCGCCACCTCCCGGGGGCTGGCCCGACTACGCACGTTGATGGACGGAGATGAGTCGCATGTCAATGTCTGACCGCGACGTGCTCGAAGCGATGGACCGGGCGGTGATGGACCCGCCGCCGATGTCGTTGTCGCCCGACGCCGTCGTGGAGCTGGGGCGGAGCAAGGTGCGCCGCCGGCGCGCGGTCGGAGCGGGTATGTCGATCGCTGCCGCAGCCGTCGCCGTCACCGCTTGGGTGGGGCTGAGCAGCGGGTTCGACGTGGTCGGCGATCAGATCGACCCGGCGACGACAGATCCCGGCGAGACGTTGCTCGTCGCCGAGCCTAACGAGCTGTCGTTGCTTGAGGTGGGCGACCAGTTGGAGCTGTCCGACTCCACCGGCGTCGTGGCGTTGGTCCCGAAGGACATGGGCGGCGAGCAGACGATCCTGGATGGACCCGATGGGCTGACGTATGTCGTGGTCACGGACTGGCCGCAGAGCGCAGCCACGGTGGCCCTGGTCGAGGATCCCAGGACAGGCTGGACGGTGCCGTTGGCTCCCACAATCCCACCGCAGAAGGTCGATGGTCAGTATGTGGCAGCAGCATTGCCACCGGGCCCGGACGGCGAGCGCCTGAAGGTCGTCTCGTTGGCAGCGATGAACGGGTCGTTGGCCCAGTGTGAGATGCATGTGCCGGGTGAGGCGGGCCCAGCCACCTCGATCGGGTCACCCAACCAGATCGCCTACGTCCAGGTGCTGGCCGACGGCCACCACTGGACCGCGTGCGTGCTCGGCGACATCTTCGCCGGCGACACCGACCGTCCCGTCGCTCAATGGCGGGGCAACGCGATGATGCCCGTCGAGGCCTGGGACAGCGGATTCCCGGACGGGTTGTTCACCGTGCTTCATGAGGAGGAAGCGAACACGCTGGACCCAGTCTGGTCGACCGGCCAGCCGGCGGTCGATCTCGGCGCGCCGACTCGGATGAGCCTTGGAGACGGTCTCGTGGCGCTGGACTGGTCCATCCCGCTCGAGGCCTTGGGCGGGAACGGCTTGAAGACCCTGGAAGGCTTCGATGTCGACGCGGACGGCACAGTGGATGTCAGCGTGCTGCCGCTGGGCGCGAATCGTACACTTCACGGCGGTCGGGCATTCGTCGGAGCCGTCGAGCGTGATGGGTCGGTGGAGTCCGCCTCGGCCGAAGAGTCGGCGGACGTCGGCGCGGGCCGGCGCGCATCGGATCCTCGGCTGGCGACGTGGCTCGCGGAGATTGGCGGGCCGTGGGACATCGTCGTCGACACCCACGAGGAGTTCGTCGACAACGGCGGTCAGGTCGACCTCTACCTCCGCGGAGCGGGGACCCTGCCCTTCGACCAGCTCGCAGTGCTCGCCCAGACGCCGGAGGGGATCGAGCTGTCCGTGCCTATCACGGTCGGCAGCGACAGCTTGGGGCGCGTCGCGGTGACGACGAACAGCAACAGCCTCCCGGGCGGGTCCCTCCTGCCCGCTGTCGTCTTGCGTGCGCAGTTGGGTCCCTACCTGCTGGGCGGCGAGCCGCCGCTGACTCTGCGCAGCGATCCTGAGTTCCGAGTGGGGGTGTCGACGCGCGACGACCTCTGGGTAGCCCGCGACGACGGCAAGCTGGTCGCCGGTCGGCTGAGTGACCCCGACCTCCCCTTTGAGGTGGACGCCGACGGCATACCGACGACGCTGGTCAACCAGCAATGACAAGCCATGACGCCAATCGCTGCACGAGACGACAGGAGGTGCTCCGATGCACCCGGACGATGAGCACGACCACGGCCCCGACCGCCCCCAGTCACCCCCCATGTTCTCCGTGCTGAGGGGAGCAGAGGACTGGGGACGGGACAGCCGCCTCGGCGCGATCGTGCGGTGGACGTTGGTCTTCGTGCTCGTAGCCCTCAGCATCTACATTGCTGGTCGCCTACTGACTGCCTGAACTCCCACAACTGATCCCGTCGCCGGGGGAACTCGCTGCAGCGGTGCGCGCACAAGGTGGCCCGGGGAATTGGGTGGCGGGGCCCACCTAGACTCGTGCGCATGTCTCATGTCCTGTCCGCCGTCGCCTGGCCGTATGCCAACGGCCCGCGCCACCTGGGCCACGTGGCCGGGTTCGGTGTGCCCTCCGACGTGTTCAGCAGGTACATGCGGATGGCCGGTCACGACGTCCTGATGGTCTCGGGCACCGACGAGCACGGCACCCCGATCCTGGTCGCCGCCGACCAGCAGGGTGTCAGCGCCCGCGAGCTCGCCGACACCAACAACGCGATGATCGTGGCGGACCTGGTCGACCTCGGCGTCTCCTACGACCTGTTCACCCGCACCACGACCGCCAACCATTACGCGGTCGTGCAGCAGATGTTCACCGCGGTCCACGCGGGCGGCTACATGGTCGAGCAGACCACCCCGGCCGCGATCAGCCCGTCGACCGGCCGCACCCTGCCGGACCGGTACATCGAGGGCACCTGCCCGATCTGCGGGTATGCCGAGGCGCGCGGCGACCAGTGCGACAACTGCGGCAACCAGCTCGACCCCACCGAGCTGATCGAACCGCGCAGCAAGATCAACGGCGAAGTACCGGACTTCGTGCAGACCCAGCACTTCTTCCTCGACCTGCCGGCTCTGGCGCAGGCCCTGGGGGAGTGGCTGGACGACCGCGCTGAGTCCGGTCTCTGGCGGCCCAACGTCATCAAGTTCTCGCAGAACATCCTGACCGACATCAAGCCGCGTGCGATGAGCCGCGACATCGACTGGGGCATCCCGATCCCGCTCGAGGGATGGCGCGACGAGCCGACTAAGCGGCTCTACGTGTGGTTTGACGCTGTCATCGGATACCTGTCGGCCTCGATCGAGTGGGCCCGGCGGCGGGGTGAACCGCAGCGTTGGCGCGAGTGGTGGAACGACCCCACCGCCCTCACCTACTACTTCATGGGCAAGGACAACATCACCTTCCACGCCCAGATCTGGCCGGCCGAGCTGCTGGCGCACAACGGCATGGGCGACCGCGGCGGTCCGGTCGGGCCGTTTGGCGAGCTCAACCTGCCGACCGAGGTGGTCAGCAGCGAGTTCCTGACCATGGAGGGCAAGCAGTTCTCCTCCAGCCGGGGTGTCGTGATCTACGTGCACGACGTGCTGGCCCGCTACCAGGTCGACGCTCTGCGCTACTTCCTGTCGGCGGCCGCCCCGGAGCTGAACGACTCCGACTTCTCCTGGCCCGAGTTCGTCAAGCGCACCAACACCGAGCTGGTAGCCGGCTGGGGGAACCTGGTCAACCGCACCGCCACGATGATCGCTAAGAACGTTGGGCAGATCCCTGCCGCCGGGCCGCTCGAGCCCGTCGACAAGGCGCTGCTGGAGCAGATCCGCACCGGCTTCGACACCATCGGCGGGTTCATCGCCGGGCACCGTCAGCGTGCCGCGCTCGCCGAGGCGATGCGTCTGGTCGGTGAGACCAACGCCTACGTCTCGACCACCGAGCCGTTCAAGCTCAAGGGCGAGGACCAGCGGGAGCGACTGCATACCGTGCTGCACGTGCTGGCCCAAGCCGTGGTCGACCTCAACACGATGCTCAGCCCGTTCCTGCCGCACTCCTCCAACGCGGTGCACACCACGCTCGGCGGCGAGGGCGACTTCATGCCGATGTCGCATGTCGAGCAGGTGCGCGACCTCGACGAGCCCGAGCGAGCGCCATACCCGATCATCACCGGCGACTACAGCGACATGCCGCGCTGGGAGCACCGGCCGGTCCACGTGGGTGCGTCCGTGGCCAAGCCGACACCCATCTTCACCAAGCTCGACCCGAGTGTCGCCGATGAGGAACGGCGGCGGCTGGGACTGGAGCCGGACAACGCCCACGACGCCGTATGACGGATGCGCGCCTGCTCGAGCGGCCACCGGCGCCGGACCGGTTGCCGATCCCGGTGGTCGACAACCACTGCCACCTGGACATCGACCGCGAGGGCGCGCCAGCCCTGCCGATCAGCGAGATCATCGCCCAGGCGAGCGCGGTCGGCGTGGACCGGCTGGTGCAGATCGGCTCCGACCGGGCAAGTGCGCAGTGGACCGTCGCGGCCGTCGACGAGCACGCGCAGCTGCTCGGCGGGGTGGCGATCCACCCCAACGAGGCACCCGGCCATGCGGTGGCCGGTGAGCTGGAGGAAGTGCTGGCCGAGATCGAGCAGCATGCCCGCCACCCCCGGATCCGGGTGATCGGCGAGACCGGGCTCGACTACTTCCGCACCGGCCCCGAGGGGGTCGCCGCACAACAGGAGTCGTTCCGGGCGCACATCGAGCTGGCCAAGCGCACCGGGCTGTCACTGCAGATCCACGACCGCGACGCGCACGACGACGTGCTGCGCATCCTTGCCGAGGAGGGCGCTCCCGACCGGACGGTGCTGCACTGCTTCTCCGGGGACATGGCAGTGGCTCGAGAGTGCGTGCGCCGGGGCTACTACCTGTCCTTCTCCGGCACGGTGACCTTCAAGAACGCCCGCGACCTGCGCAACGCGCTGTCCGTGGTGCCCACCGAGCACCTGCTCGTGGAGACGGACGCGCCCTACCTGACCCCCACCCCGCACCGCGGCCAGGTCAACGCGCCCTACCTGGTGCCGTTGACCGTGCGAGCGATGGCAGCCACCCTCAACCTCGCGGTGCCGACGCTGTGCACGGCGCTGTCCGACACCAGTGCGGCCGTCTACGGCCCCTGGTAGCGATCAGGACCGCGAGCCCCAGTGCGAGCCCCTGCGTTGAGAGGGTGCGCACTGGGGCTGTGTGCGTCGTGCCTCAGCTTGGCTGGCCCGCGGGTAGGTTTTTGGCCGAGACTCGGCGCCCTCGCAGCACGAGCCAGCCAAGGCCTGCCTGGAACAGTCCCGGGAGGAGCATCGAGGTCCAGACGAGTGCTTGAGTCACAGCGTTCTGCGGGTCGAGCAGGTGCAGCATGTCCAACACTGCGGTGAACACGAAGGACGAGGGAATGGTCAGGACGATGAGATAGACGCCCATCAGGGATGCGTCCGGGTGATCGACGAAGGCCGCGTCGTAGACGGTCAGGAGCCAGGCGGCCAGCACCAAGGCCAGGTATCCACCACAGATGACTGCCGCCAGCCGACCTCGGGTGAAGTTGGCGGGCCTCAACTGGGAGCGCAGCGTCGACCTCATGAGGTCATCGCCGTGGCCACGGCTGGAGCGACGAACACCAACATGATGGCTAAGCCGGACCCCACGATCAGTCCGATCCCGACATCTCGCTTCTGGGGGTGTCGTGTCTTGCGCTCACCCCAGGCGGCAACGGCGAAGGGCAGTCCAATCATGAGCGTCAGCAGCACAGTTGAGCGAAGCTGCTCAGCGCGGATCGACACCTCGCTGTAGCCCGCCCCGGTGGGACCACCTGCACCCAAGGCGAAGCCTAGCGCCATCGTGATCGCGGCAACGACGATGGCAGTGCCAAGCATCACGAGCAGGCGCAGCAGATGACGCGGGTGCGCTGCGATGGCGACGTCGTAGCCCGGCCGACCCTGTTCGTCGAGGCTGACGGCCGTCCTCGGCCGGACGACCCGATGATGCAGACCGTGCGCCGCCAACGAGATCAGGGACGACCGGCGAGATCCCGCGTCCTCCCACGTCTGCGACATCTCCTCCCCGTAGCTGTCGCGCCACGATCGGGGCCAGCATCCGAGCACCCACCGAGGGAGCGCTGCGCTCTCGATGTCATCCGGGTGCTCGGTGGTGTGCTGGACGGTCTTCATGCTTGCGCCAGTCGCTGTTGGCCGACCTCGAGCGCTGAGCTCATCACGGCGAGATAGCCAGACAGCTCGGCTCGGCCGGCACCCGTCAGCTCATAGGGTCGGCGACGTCCCTCAGGAGCCGCACGCACCACCAGGCCCTCGCCGATCATGCGGTCCAAGATGCCGTAGAGCGTGCCGACCGCCAGGTCGCGGTGGGCGGTCTGTGCGACATCTTCAATAATGGCAGCGGGGTGTCGCGGACCGTCTGCCAGACTGACCATGACCAGCGCGGCGCCGTCACTCACGTCCATGATTCACCTTTCCTTGGGACTCGGATCCTGAAGGGTCGGAATGCGAACCTTCTGATTCCGAAGGTAACACCCGTGGTGTGTCTTGACAAGAGGTATGGACAGGACGGTGACGATGCTTTTGGTCGTCAGTCGTCCGGGCCGAGCAGCCGGACGGCAACCTCCAGCCGGTCCAAGGCAGGGGTAGCGCCGGTCACGAGAGACTGCAGGATCAGGCCGTCGATCAGCGCGGAGACCACCTCGGCCCGCTGCGCACCCAGCTGCGGCATCAGCAGGTCCCGCAGACCGGCGAGCCAGACGTTGGCCAGGGGGCGCAGGGTGGGGTTGCGCGCTGCTGCCAGGTAGAGCTCGTACTCGACCAGGACCCGGCTCTCCTGGCTGAGGTAGCTGCGCACGCACTCGTAGAGCGCACCGACAAGATCCTCACTACTGGCGATGATCTCGGCCCACCTCGCCAGCTCGAGCTGGTAGTCCTCGGCGACGCACTGCATACCTGCGACCAGCAGGTCGTCGAGTGTCGGGAAGTAGTAGGTCGTGGCCCCCAACGGCACACCAGCGCGGGCGGCGATGGCCCGGTGTGTTGCCCGGCCGATGCCCACCTCGGCCACGATCTCGGCGGCCGCTCTGGCCAGAGCGTTGCGGCGACCGTCCGGGTCCCGTGGCCGGCTCACGCCGCCGCACCGGCGTGCACGACCACGACCCCGAGCACGATCAGGGCGAGTCCGCTCAGCTGAACTGCGGACAGTGACTCGCCGAGAAAGGTGACGCTGATGACCACGATCGTCGCCGTGCCGAGGCCGGCCCATAGCGCGTAGGCCACGCTGACGGGGAGCTCGCGCACACTCTGAGCCAGCAGCACGAAGGCCAGCGCGTATGCGGTCAGCCCCACCGCAGTGGGGACGAGTCGGGTCGCGCCGTGCGAGGCATGCAGCAGGCTGGTGCCCACCACCTCGAACGCGATCGCCACCGCTAGGAAGGCGTAAGCAAGCACCATGACAGGCCTTTCTGTACGAATGTACTTGTACAAATGTACACGATGCTGCCCGGGGTGAGGGGTGGGTAACGACTACGAAACGATTGTCGCTCTGGAGGCCGTGTGCTCCTCAGCTGCCCTATGGTCAAAATCATGGGCCGGTGGCCGGAGTCGAAGTGGTTCAGTGGAGTGGTCGCGGCCGCGGTGCTCGGGCTGGTGGGGGTGACCGGGTGCGGGGCGGGACCCCCGGCAGAGGAGCCTGAGGAGATCACTCCCTCGGCCGAGGCAACTGAAGAGATCCCGATAAACCCCTACATCATCGCCCAGAAGCCGCAGCAGTGGGTCGACTGGGGCTCCCACGTCATTGCGGCTGAGGTGGTCGCCGAGCGGGAGATCGAGCCGAGCTACTACCTGGACGCTGATCTACAGGGACGTGAGGTCGACCTGGCGCTAGAAGAGGTGCTGTGGTCGCACCCCCAGGCAGTCACCCCCGTCACGGTCAGTCAGACAGTGTCGCTGGATGTGTCACCGGGCTGGAGCAACGACAACCCGGCGGTCCAAGAGGGGGACACCCGGATGGACGTCGGCGACACCTACCTGCTGACCCTCGCCGATAGCTACGACGACGGCGAGCAGGACCTGATTTGCTTGTTCGGCAGTGTCAGCGAAGCCGACGTTGGCACAGTCGCGACTGTGAAGAAGGAGTTGAGCGAGCTCGTCTCGGACCCCGACCGGGCACCCATGGCCGGTGAGGCGTGGGACGCCCGGTTCATGCGCACCAGAGGATACGAGAGGCCCTGACCTCGTTCGCCTCCCGCAGCGCCCGCCCCGCCATCGCGGGCAGAACCTGTGGGGCAGAGCGTCCCGTACTTCGGGGCAGATCATAGCCTGCGGCGAGCGACCCTCTTCTACCGTTCGACGGTGGCCAGCTGAGTGTATGGCGGGCGACCGCGGGTGTGTCAGGGCGCCTCGGCCCCGTCAGGCGACCGAGGGGTTTTGCGCACGGTCGCCTGACACACCCGCGGTCGCCTGACACACCCGCGGTCGTTGAGCCCGCCCACGATGCGGTTGATCAGGTGGTCCTCGACCTCTTGGCGTAGTCCCTCCTTGGAGCCGAAGTGGTGCACCACTCACGCGGGGGACACTCCGGCCAGCTCGGCGATGCCGCGCAGGGTGGCCGCCGTGAAGCCAACCTCCCCGAAGCGGTGCAGTGCGGCGTCCCGGATCCGGGCGCGGGCAGTGAGGTCGTCCGGAGCGCCAGCGGCCGTGGACGAGGATGAACTCATGCTTCTGGTGGTGCTAAGCAACCGTTCAGTTTGCTGCCGATCCGTTGTCTCTCGCTGTGGGAGAAGTGCGCGCGGCTGTCGAGGGGTCTGGGAAGGTTGTGCCATGGACCTCGACGACAGCGCCTCCGGGGTGGACCCGCCGAGGCTCCCGGCGTTGCTGGGCCCGGCGCAACTGCGAGAGCTGGCCACCCGGCTGGGTCTGCGGCCCACGAAGCAGTGGGGTCAGAACTTCGTGATCGACGCCAACACCGTGCGCCGAATCGTGCGTGCGTCCGGCGTCGGCGAGGACGACGTCGTGCTCGAGGTCGGGCCGGGCCTCGGGTCGCTGACACTGGGGCTGCTGCACGTGGCCGGGCAGGTCACCGCGCTGGAGATCGACCCGGTCCTGGCCGCCGAGCTGCCCCGCACCGTCACCACGCACGCCCCGGGTCTGGCCGACCGGTTCAGCGTGCTGCATACCGACGCCTTGCGGGTCACCGACCTGCCGGATCCGCAGCCCACCGCCCTGGTCGCCAACCTGCCCTACAACGTCGCGGTGCCGGTGGTGCTGCACCTGCTCGAGCGGCTGCCCAGCCTGCGCTCGGTGCTGGTGATGGTGCAGCTGGAGGTCGCCGAGCGACTGGTCGCCCCGTCCGGCTCGCGCACCTACGGCGTGCCCAGCGTCAAGGCGGCCTGGTATGCCGAGGCCACGGCGGCAGGCCGGATCGGCCGGTCTGTCTTCTGGCCGGCCCCCAACGTCGACTCCGGCCTGGTGCGCATGGTGCGCCGCGACCCGCCGGTGACCACGGCCTCACGCGAGGAGGTCTTCGGGGTCGTCGACGCAGCGTTCGCCCAGCGCCGCAAGACCCTGCGGGCCGCCCTGGCCGGCTGGGCCGGGAGCGCGGCGGCCGCGGAGCAGGTCCTGCGCGCCGCCGGCATCGACCCCTCGCTGCGCGGCGAACGACTCACCGTGACCCAGTTCGCGGCCCTCGCCGCCGCCCGAGACCGCTGAGCCGCTCACCCAACTGCGGGTGCCCGCCCCGGTGCCCCTGATCCGTCCGCTGACCCTAGGGTTGGGGACATGTCCGAGGCCATGGATGCGCAAGGGGTCACCGTCCGGGTGCCCGGCAAGCTCAACCTTGCCCTGTCCGTCGGCCCGCGCCGCGACGACGGCTACCACGAGCTGGCCACGGTCTTCCAAGCGGTCAGCGTCTATGACCACCTCGTGGTCGAGCCTGCCGCGGAGTGGTCGGTGCGCACCGTCGGCGACTATGCGGACCACATCCCGGCATCGGTTGACAACCTGGCTGTGCGGGCCGCGCAGCTGCTGTCCGAGCGGGCCGAGACCATGGTCGAGACCCAGCCGGTGTGCGGCCCGGTGGCGCTGACGATCCATAAGAACATCCCGGTCGCCGCAGGGATGGCCGGCGGCTCGGCTGATGCCGCCGCCGCGTTGGTCGGGTGCGCCGAGGTGTGGGACCTCGGTGTCCTACGTGAGGACCTCGAGGTGCTGGCCGCGGAGCTTGGGGCCGACGTGCCCTTCATGCTGCACGGCGGCACCGCGCTCGGCTCCGGCCGCGGCGACAAGATCTCACCCGTCCTGTCTCGCGGCGACCTGCACTGGGTGCTGTGGCTGACCGCCGACGGTGGCCTGTCGACCCCGCAGGTGTATGCCGAGTGCGACCGGCTGCGGGAGGAGGCGGGGGTAGCCGCGACGCCCATGGTGTCCCAAGATCTGGTCTCGGGCCTGCGCACCATGGACCCCGATGCCGTGGGCGCGGCTCTGCACAACGACCTGCAGGCAGCTGCGCTGTCGCTGCGCCCCGAGCTGCAGGAGGTGCTCGACTCCGGCCTCGCGCTGGGTGCCAGGGGAGCCCTGGTGTCGGGGTCAGGACCGACCGTGGCCTTCTTGGTCGGCTCCCAGGCCGAGGCGCTCGACCTGTCGATGGGTCTCGCTGCGCGGGGCCCTGCTGGCGACATCCTGCGGGTGACCGGACCTGTCACGGGGGCCGGGGTGGTCGGCTCAAGGGGGCCGGGGCCGCAGCTGGGCACCGGCTGATGCCGCCGCTGGTCGCACTGGACCGGGCCACGATCGTCGTCGGCACCCAGGTCCTGCTCGACACCGTCTCCATCGGTGTGTCGCAGGGTGATCGGATTGGGGTCGTCGGCCGCAACGGCGGCGGCAAGTCGACACTACTGGCCCTGGTCCTGGGTGCCCGCGAGCTCGACAGTGGCCGGGTGGTGGCGACCAACGGGGTCAGTGTCGGGATGCTCGCTCAGACCGACGACCTCGACCCGCTGCTGCGGGTGCGCGATGTCGTGTTGGCCGACCTGGCCGAGCACGAGTGGGCCGGCGATGCCCGCGTCCGCGAGATCGTCGACGGGCTGTTGGGCGATCTGGACGCCTCGGCGCTCGGCGGCTGGGACGCCGTCGTGGGGCCGATGTCCGGGGGTGAGCGTCGCCGGCTGGCGCTCGCCGCCCTGCTGGTGTCCGACCCCGACCTGCTGCTGCTTGACGAGCCGACCAACCACCTGGACGTCGAAGGCGTCGCGTGGCTCGCGGCATACCTGTCGGGTCGTCGCCCCCGCCCGGACAACGGTCTGCTGGTCGTCACCCACGACCGGTGGTTCCTGGACGCCGTGAGCACGCGCACCTGGGAGATCGACGACGGTGCGGTGCACCCATACGACGGCGGGTATGCCGCCTACGTGCTCGCCAAGGCCGAGCGCAGCCGGATCGCCGCCGTGACCGAGGAGCGCCGGGCCAACGTGCTGCGCAAGGAGCTGGCCTGGCTGCAGCGCGGGGCGCCGGCGCGCACCAGCAAGCCCAAGTTCCGGATCGAGGCGGCCGGTGCGCTGATCGCTGGGGAACCGGCGCCGCGGGACGGGGTGGAGCTGGTGCGCTTCGCCACCACCCGGCTCGGCAAGGACGTCCTGGACCTCATCGACGCCACCGTGCAGCTGGGGGAGCGGACCCTGCTCGATCGAGTGACGTGGCGGCTCGGCCCGGGTGACCGCTACGGCATCGTCGGTGTCAACGGTGCCGGCAAGTCCACGCTGTTGCGGGTGCTGCGAGGTGAGCTGCCGCTGGCGGCCGGCAAGCTCAAGACCGGCAAGACCGTGCAGACCGCGTGTCTGAGCCAGGAGCTGCGCGAGCTGGACCGGCTGGCCGGGTGGACGGTGATCGCGGCGGTCACGGAGGTTCGGAGCTTCACCATGCTGGGCGGCAAGGAGGTGTCCGCCTCTCAGCTGGCGACGCGGCTGGGCTTCACCGGGGGTCGGCAGCGCTCGCGGGTCGGTGACCTCTCCGGCGGGGAACGTCGGCGGCTGCAGTTCCTGCGGCTGCTGATGGCCGAGCCCAACGTTCTGATGCTGGATGAGCCCACCAACGACCTCGACATCGACACCTTGACCTCGATGGAGGACGTGCTCGACGGATGGGCGGGCACCCTGCTGGTGGTCTCGCACGACCGCTACCTGCTCGAGCGGATGACCGACCGGCAGGTCGCTCTGCTCGGCGACGGGTCGCTGCGAGACCTGCCCGGGGGGGTGGAGCAGTACCTCGAGCTGCGGCAACAGATGCGGGCCGGGCGCAAGGGCTCGACCCGTGGTCAGTCGACTCGCTCCAGGGCAGCGAGCGCGCGTCCTCGAGACACGACCGTGCGCGAGACAGCCGTCCTGCGCGAGGCCCGCAAGTCCGTGTCCCGGGCCGAGCGGTCACTGGCCCAGGTGGCCGCACGCGAGGAGAGACTGCACCAGCAGATGGTCACGGCGGCGACCGATGCGCAGGAGATGCTGCGGCTGTCCCGCGAGCTGGAGCAGCTGCATACGCAGCGCGAGGAGTTGGAGCACGAGTGGCTCGAGGCCGCCGAGCTGGCCGACTCCTGAACCGCTCGATGACTTAGCTCGCAGCGTGCCGGGTTGTGTGCGCATTGCCGCGCTGTAGCCCAGCATCGAGCACACAAGCCGACACCGCAGGGGTTGTCCACAAGGCCGATGCACGCCCGCGCAAGTCTTGTCATCGTGGGTCTCATGAGTTCCGGTCTACGCGTGCTGACGCAGGCGAGCGGTGGCGTCTTCACCCGGGTCGATGCCCTGCAGGCAGGTCACACCGACTGAGAGCTTCGCACGTGGGTGCAGGGGGCAAGGTCCGCAGGCTGCGCCGAGGAGTGTTCGCCATTGGTCCCCCGCCTGCCTACCCGAGCCAGCGGCTGCTGGAACAAGCCCGGGGCATCGCGCGGCTGCACGGTGACGAGGTGGCCATCAGCCATCACGCCGCTCTGGCGCTGCACGATATCGCCGTGCACGACGTGCCGCTGGATGTCGTCCACGCCGTCCGACTGCGTGGAGGAGCTCAGTCCGCACCAGGCCTGCGAGTGGTGCGTCCCCGGACTCCGCCTCCTACGACTCGGGTCGGTGGCGTCCTCACGGTCACACCGGAGGTGGCGGTGATCCAGGTCGCCGGCGCATTCGGGATACAGGCCGGTGTGGTGGCGGCCGACTCGGCGATGCACCGTCAGCTCGTCGTGGTATGCGGGCTCAAGGCGGAGGTCGAGCGTGCGGGCCGCATGCATGGTCTAGGGACGGCCCGCGTCGCTGCGCGGAGAAGTCGCACGGGAGCCGAGTCTCCTGGGGAGAGCCTGCTTCGTTTGGTGGCAGAGGATCTGGGGTATGACGTGGAGCTGCAGTTCCCCGTCGCCGGGCCGGACGGTGTGCCGTTCGCCTACGCCGACCTGCGGCTCACCGGGACACGCAGCCTGCTCGAGTTCGACGGTGCGATCAAGTACGAAGGTGCCTGCGGGCGGCAGGCGTTGGTGGCCGAGAAGGAGCGTGAAGACCGCATTCGACGGCTGGGGTGGGGACTCGAGCGGGTGATCTGGAGCGACTTGGCGGCCTGTCGAACTCAACACGCGCATCGTCGAGGCTGCGCGCCGCACCGGGTGAACCGTGCCAGCAGGCAGCAGGCAGCAGGCAGCAGGCAGCAGGCAGCGCGCTTAGCCAGGCGTTGACTCAAATCGGATCAGGAGCGAGCGCAGCACCTGAGCTAGGCGCTGCTGCTCATCAGTCGTGAGCCCCTGCAGGAGGGACCGCTCGTGCTCGATCAACCGCTCAAGCGCGGTGTCGACCAGACGGAGTCCCTCGGCAGTGAGTCCGACCAGTACGGCCCTTCGGTCGGTCCTGGACACCGAGCGGTCGACCAGCTCTCTAGCCGCCAGGCGATCCACTCTGTTCGTCATCGTCCCGCTTGTCACCAGGGTTTGTCGCACCAGCTGCCCCGGTGTCGTCTGGTAGGGCTGGCCCGAGCGGCGTAGGGCGGACAGCACGTCGAACTCCCAGGCTTCCAGGCCGGCGACCTGGAAAGCTGAGCGCCGCGCCATCTCCAAGTGCCGGCTGAGGCGAGACACTCGCGACAGAACCTCCAGTGGCGTCACGTCAAGGTCGGGGCGCTCTCGACGCCATGCGGTCACGATCTGGTCGACGTCGTCGCCGTCTTCCAAGTCCGTCACCCCTCCAGAATAGGTCGATCAAGAATCTTGATCTCAAGACACTGCCCACTGCTGGCTTTTGTGCTCGGGGCTGCGCTGCAGTGCAGCACTGAGCACACAACCCGTCACCGTGAAGAGTCGAGGCGAGTTCAGCCGTCTCTGGCCGCGCAATAGCGGCGAGGGGGCTGGCGTCTTAGCGCTGGGTGCGCAGGGTGGGGTGTGACTCCATCCCCGCCAGGCCGTTCCAGGCCAGGTTGACCAGGTGTGCGGCCACGTCGTGCTTCTTGAACTTGCGTGAGTCGAGCCACCAGCCACCTGGGATCGCGACCATGCCCACCAGCATCTGCGCATACAGGGGCGCCATCTTGGGGTCCAGCTGCCGCCGCTTGAACTCCGCTGCCAGGATGTGCTCGACCTGCGTGGCGACATCGCTGATCAGGGAGGCGAAGGTGCCGGTCGCCTGACCCGGCGGGCTGTCCCGCACTAGGATTCGGAAGCCGTCGGTGGAGGACTCGATGTAGTCCAACAGCGCGAGTGCGGCGCACTCCAGCAGGGCCCGGGAGCTGCCGCCGCCCGACAGCGCGGAGGTAATCGTCGACAGCAGCGCCTGGATCTCCCGGTCCACGACGACCGCATATAGGCCCTCCTTGCCGCCGAAGTGCTCGTAGAGCACGGGTTTGGACACCCCGGCTGCCGTGGCGATCTCCTCGACGCTGGTGCCCTCGAAGCCCTTTTCGGCAAACAGCTTCCTGCCCACGTCGATCAGCTGCTCGCGGCGCTGCGGGCCGGTCATCCGGGACCGCGCGGCGCTGGATTTGCTGGGGGTCGACACGTCCCCATCATGTCAACTCTGGCGAGGGCGGTGAGCCAGGGGGCGCGACTGTACCCTTGACGGGTTCCGGCGCCCTTCGGGGCTGATCCCCGGTTGCTCTGCTGGCAGGGGCCGCCTGACTTTGAATCAGGACTAGCGACGTAGGTTCGATTCCTACCCGGGGAGCCGCGCTCGCGATCCACGTCACCGGCCGACCCACACCCACTCTCCGAGCGGGTTAGAGTCGTGCCTCGTGAGCATCCCCGCTGCTGTCGTCGTCCTCGCTGCAGGTGAGGGAACCCGGATGAAGTCGGCCACCCCGAAGGTCTTGCATCGCATCGGTGGCCGGTCGCTGCTCGGACATGCCCTGTATGCCGCGCGCCAGGCTGGACCGGACAACCTCGCCGTGGTCGTCCGGCACCAGCGCGATCTGGTCGCCGCGCACATCCGCGAGCTCGACGAGAGCGTCCTGATAGCCGACCAGGACGAGGTCAAGGGGACCGGCCGAGCCTGTGAGTGCGGACTGGACGTGCTGCCCGCTGACCTGACCGGCACCGTCCTGGTGACCTATGGCGATGTGCCCCTGCTGACGGGGCAGACCCTGACCGAGCTCACCGCACTGCACGAGCAGGAGGGCTCAGCTGTCACCATCGTCACCGCGCGGTTGGCCGACCCGAAGCGCTACGGACGCGTGCTGCGCGACGACACCGGCGCAGTCGAGGCCATCGTGGAGTACAAGGACGCCGTGCAGGCGCGCGAGCAGGGCGGTCGCTGGGCCGACGCCCTCGACGTGACGGAGATCAACTCGGGCATCTATGCCTTCGACGCGGCGGTGCTGCGTCGGGTGCTCGCCCAGGTGGGCACCGACAACGCGCAGGGCGAGAAGTACCTGACCGACGTGGTGGCCATCGCGCGGGCCGAGGGACTGGGGGTCCGGGCGCACCTGATCGACGACCTGTGGCAGACCGAGGGCGTCAACGACCGGGTGGAGCTGGCCGGGCTCGGAGCGGAGCTGAACCGAAGGGTCGTCGAGGGGCACATGCGCGCCGGTGTCACCGTGGTCGACCCGGCCACGACGTGGATCGACGCCGACGTGAGCATCGGGCAGGACACCGTGCTGCGCCCCGGCACCCAGCTGCTGGGAGCCAGCACGATCGGCGCCCACGTCACCATCGGCCCGGACACGACCCTGACCAGCGTGGAGATCGGCGACGGCGCCACCGTCATCCGCACCCACGGCGAGCACGCGGCCATCGGAGCAGGCGCCACCGTGGGGCCGTTCGCCTATCTACGCCCGGGCACGGTGCTGGGCGAGAAAGGCAAGATCGGCACCTTCGTCGAGACCAAGAATGCCGACATCGGCGCTGGTGCCAAGGTGCCGCACCTGACCTACGTCGGCGACGCCACGATCGGCGAGCACACCAACATCGGGGCCTCCAGCGTCTTCGTCAACTACGACGGAGTCAACAAGCACCACACCACCGTCGGCAGCCACGCCCGGATGGGCAGCGACACCATGTATGTCGCACCGGTCACCGTGGGCGATGGAGCCGGCAGCGGGGCGTCGACGGTGATCCGCAAGGACGTCCCCGCAGGGGCTCTGGCGATCAGCGTCGCGCCGCAGCGCAACCTTGAAGGCTGGACGCTGGCCAAGCGGCCCGGCACTCCCCAGGCCGAGGCGGCAGCAGCCGCGACCTCGAGGACCCCTCAGGACGACAGCGCCCCGACACCCGGCGAACGGCATACCGAGGAGAAGCCCCAGGCATGACCGGCATCCAGCGCACCACCCAGAAGAACTTGATGCTTTTCGCCGGGCGTGCGCACCCGGCGCTCGCTGCCGAGGTTGCCGAGGCGCTGGAGACCGAGATCGTGCCGATGCACGCCTACGAGTTCGCCAACTCCGAGATCTTCGTCCGGTTCGACGAGTCGGTGCGTGGCTGCGACGCCTTCGTACTGCAGAGTCACACCGCGCCGGTCAACGAATGGATCATGGAGCACCTGATCATGGTCGACGCGCTCAAGCGTGCCTCGGCCAAGCGGATCACCGTGGTACTGCCGTTCTACGGCTACGCACGGCAGGACAAGAAGCACCGGGGCCGGGAGCCGATTTCGGCGCGGCTGATCGCCGACCTCTTCAAGACGGCCGGTGCCGACCGGTTGATGGCGGTCGACCTGCATACCGCTCAGATCCAGGGGTTCTTCGACGGGCCCGTCGACCACCTGATGGCGCTACCGATCCTGACCGACTACGTGCGGGACAAGTACGGGCACGAAGACCTGGCAGTGGTGTCCCCGGACGCCGGCCGGATCAAGGTGGCCGAGCAGTGGTCGCACCGGCTGGGTGGGGCACCGCTGGCCTTCATCCACAAGACCCGTGACCCCACCACGCCCAACACGTCGGTGGCCAACCGGGTTGTGGGCGAGGTCAGCGGCCGCACCTGCGTCCTCGTCGATGACATGATCGACTCCGCCGGCACCATCTGCCAGGCCGTCGACGCGCTGATGGCCGAGGGCGCTGGCAGCGTGGTGGTCGCCGCGACCCACGCGATCTTCTCCGGGCCGGCCCTCGAGCGGCTCGCCGGCTCGGTGGCCCGCGAGGTGGTGGTGACCAATACCCTGCCGCTCACCGACGAGGCTCGGGCCATGCCCAAGATCGCCGAGCTGTCGATTGCACCGCTGATCAGCCAGGCGATTCGGGCGGTATTCGAGGACGGCTCGGTCACCGACATGTTCGACGGGCAGGCCTGAGGGAGGTCACCCGGTGCCAGCGCTGTATGCCGTGAGCGCCGGATTCTGCTCACGCTCGCCCCTGCCGTAGACTCGCCGGGTTGCCTCGGCGAGGGACGCCATACGGTGAGTCGGACCCATCCGGTCCGCCACCCGGCTCCGTGATCGACGCGGTGGTGCGCGGCTCCGGCCCGCCCTGTCGCCTCGACCCACGACCACCGCCCGCGTCGTGCCCTGAGCATGGTCGAGGCCGCAGCATCGTTGCCGTCAGTGACCACCGTGAAAGAGGCCAGCATGTCCGACCAGACCCGCATCACCGCCGAGGAGCGGACCCAGTTCGGTAAGGGCGCCGCCCGCCGGATCCGTCGCGCCGACAAAGTGCCGGCCGTTCTCTACGGTCACGGCACGCCGCCGCTGCACCTGGCCCTGCCCGGTCACGACACGATGATGGCGCTCAAGCTCAGCAACGCGCTGCTCACCTTGGACGTCAACGGCGAGGAGCACCTGGCGCTGGCCAAGGACGTGCAGCGCGACCCGATCAAGCGGGTCATCGAGCACGTCGACCTGGTGGTGGTGCGCCGGGGCGAGAAGGTCGAGGTCGACGTCGCGATCCACGTGGAGGGCGAGAGCGCCCCGGATACCTATGTCACCGTTGACCGCACCGAGCTGACGGTGGAGGCTGAGGCGACCCACATCCCCGAGTCGTTCACCTTGTCGGTTGAGGGCTTCGAGGCCGGCCGGCACATCCTGGCCGGTGAGGTCGAGCTGCCCACCGGTGTCACCCTGGTCACCGATCCCGAGGTGCTGGTCGTCAACGTCACGCAGGCGATCTCCGAGGAGGCGCTGGAGGCCGAGCTGGCAGAGGCCGAGGCCGAGGCAGGCATCGAGCACGAGGCGTCAGACAGCGAGAAGGCTGAGTCCGAGGAGGCCGGCGATGCCGCTGGCGCCGATGGCGAGGACGAGGGCGAGGGTCAGGGCGAGTCCGCGAAGTCCGACGAGAGCTGAGTCGGTCATCGACGTGCGGCGGCGCTCGTCGCCCGCGGCGAAGCTGCATACTCAGGAGAGTTGAGACCGGTGGACGCGCAGCCGTGGCTGATCGTCGGTCTGGGCAACCCTGGGCCCCGGTATGCCGGCAACCGGCACAACGTCGGGGCGATGGTCCTGGCCGAGCTGGCCCAGCAGGGCGGGGTCTCACCCAAGCAGCACAAGGCCCAGGCGTGGGTGAGTGAGACCCGGCTCGGCACGATGCCCGGAGGGCTACCGGGTCCGCGGGTGGTGCTGGCGCAGCCGATGACGTACATGAACGTATCCGGCGGCCCGGTGGCCGGCGTGGCCCGGTTCTACTCCATCCAGCTCGGCCGGATCGTCGTGCTGCACGACGAGCTCGACATCGACTTCGGTGCGGTGCGGCTCAAGCGCGGCGGCGGTGAGGGCGGGCACAACGGGCTGCGCTCGATCAGCCAGTCGCTGTCGAGCAAGGACTATCTGCGGGTGCGGCTGGGGGTGGGCCGTCCCCCCGGACGGCAGGACCCGGCCGACTTCGTCTTGTCCGACTTCGCGGCGCGGGACCGGGTGGACGTGGAGCTGCTGATCGGCGATGGCGTCGACGCGGTGCACGACCTGGTCCACCTGGGACTGGAGGCGGCGCAGCAGCGCTTCCACTCCCGCTGACCTGGGTGTCCGTCGGCTGGATCACGCAGGTGCGGAGTGGGGCCGGGGGTCCCCGCACACCCAGGCGGCTGGATCACGCAGGTGCGTGATCCAGCCGGCCGTGCTCTGCGGTTGGTCAGGACTGCTGGCGCAGCGCCGCCAGCCTGGCCTCGACCTCGGTGTCCGCCGAGTGGTCCTCCAGCTCGGCGAACTGGTCCTCCAGGTTTGTCGCCGACGCCTCGGCGCGGCCCTGCACCATCGCCTCCTGGCGCTTGATCCCGTCCTCGAAGCGGGACAGCTCGCTGGTGGGGTCCATCACGTCGAGCGACCCGATCGCGTCCTGCACCTTGGTCTGCGCCTCGGCGCTGCGAGCCCGGGCCACCAGGGTGCTGCGGCGCGACTTCAGCTCCTGCAGCTTGCCCTTCATCGAGACCAGTCCGGACTTCAGCTGCTCGACGGTGGCGTTCTGCTGCTCGATCGCCGGGCGTGCTGCGTTGACCTCGTTCTCGTGCTGGATCTGCCGGCCGAGGGCCATCTTGGCCAGGTTGTCGAACTTCTCCGCGCCGGCTGTGTCACCGGACGACCGCATCTCGTCGCTCTTCTTGACGGCGGCCGAGGCCTTGCGGCCCCACTCGCCGGCCGCCTCTTCGTCCGAGCGCAGGTCGGCTTCGGCCATCCGCACGTTGGCGATCGTTTGGGCCACCGCCTCCTCCGCCTCGGCGATCGAGTTGGTGTAGTCGCGGACCAGCTGGTCCAGCATCTTCTCCGGGTCCTCCGCGCGGTCGATGAGCGCGTTGACATTGGCCCGGGTCAGCTGGCTGATCCGGCCGAGGATGGTCTGCTTCTGCGTCATGCTGGATGTTCCTTTCCAAAGGGACCGCCGCGGGTGCGGCCTGGTCTCGGGTGTCGATCGAGCATTGGGTATGTCGTATGTCGTGTGCTAGCCCGGGCGCTGGGCCTGGGATCCTGGGTCGTCGACATCAGGCATCGTCTGTGGTCAGAACCTCCCGCCGCTGCCGAAGCTGCCGCCGCCTCCGCCGCCGAAGCTGCCACCGCCACCGAAGCTGCCGCCGCCGAAGCCGCCCCCACCGCCGAAGCCGCCCCCACCACCCCAGCCGCCGGAGTGCCGGTTCCCGCCACCGCCGAGGCCACCGCTGAGGATGCCCCCCAGCACCAGCGAACCGAGGTCGATGCCGTTGGAGCGGCCACGGCGACCGCCGCCCATGCCAACGCCGGGTCCTTGCCAGCGGTCGACATCCTGGTCGGCCTCGGACAAGGCGCGCTCGCCGAGCTGCTCGGCCCGGTTGAGCAGCGAGGCGGCCTGGGTGACATCGTCGGAGGCTACGGCCTGGGCTTGGTCGAACAGTCGCAGCGCCTCAGAGATCCGGGTGCGGGCACCCCGCTCCACCGCACCACGCCGGGTCGCGATGGTCTCATCGATGCTGCGCAGCCGAGCACCCACGCGAGCCACCCGCTCGTCGAAGGTGCGTCGCATCTTGTCGGAGTGCGCATCGGCAGCCCGCATCGGCTCCAGCACCGTGTCGAGGTCGTGCTCGGCGGAGTCCAGACCGGCCAGGGCGGCCAGCGGGTCTCCCTCGGTGCGGGCGTTCTGCCCCCGAGTCACCGCCTCGCGGGCGCGCTGCACGGCCTGCTGCACGGTGGGGTCACGGGGGGCCAGCCGGGCGGCGTCCTGGATGTCGGAGCTGATCGAGCTGATCGCCGCGCTGATCGCCTGGTCGGCGTGGGCGAGGTCGTCTCCGGCGGCCTCGATCCGGTCCAGCAGTCGCACGGCCTGCCCCAAGGCCTCCTCGGCCGCGCGACCGGCCGCCACACCGGAGCTGCGGTCGCCGGTCGAGATGGCCTCGCGCCCGGCCTCGACGAAGCCCTCCACGCTGTCCAGCAGTGACCCGGCCTGCTCGTGATGCTTCCGCACGCTGACCAGGGCCTGCGCGGGATATCGGGCCTGCAGCCCCTTGATCTCCTGGGTGGCCACCGGCAACCGGCCCCGGACCTCACCGGTCCGCTGCTCTACCTCGTCCAAAAACTCCGGGACCCGGTCCTGCAGCGAGCGCAGCTCGTTGAACTCCTGGGTCCGGGCCTGCAATGCCTCGCCGGCCCCCGTGGACAGCTGGATGATCTGGCCAAGCATGGTGCGCTCGACCGGCTCGGGCTCCCGGTCGGCGTCGTCCAGCTCCTGTCGGATCCGGAAGGCTTCCTGTGCCTGGGTCTGCGCCGTGCCGAGGGCCGCGCGGAACTGCTCGGTGCGCTGTTGCCCGAACTGCGCCTCAGCAAAGGCGAGCTCCTCCTGTGCGGACCGGATCGCGTTGTCCAGCCCGACCAGTCCCTCGGCGGCCTGCCGCTGCAGCTCTTGGGTGGGCACCCCCTGGGCGGCCGCGGGCTCGGGTCCGGCGGCGCGCTCGTCTCCGGCGCCGCGACGGGCCGACTTGTTGCCGGCGCGGCTGACCAGCCAGGCGAACCCACCACCTATCAGCACCAGCGGCAGGAACCAGGACAGTCCGCCGAAGAGACCGCTAGTGCCCAGTCCCCCCGAGCCGCCGGGGTATGCAGCATCGTTGCCGCCGGAGCTCCCGCCGGTGTCCAGCCCTCCTTGGACCGCTTCGGTGTAGCCCTGCTCAGCACCTTGAACCGCACCGACCCAGTCCCCCTGCCCCAGGGCGGGCTCGATGTATCCGGTCTCCACCGCCGAGACCGTCTGCGGGTCCAGCGGTCCGTTGCTGTCGGCCGCCGAGCCGTACTTGCGGTCCTCGACGGCCACGGCCAGCAGCACGTCGTTGCCGCCCATGCCGGATGCGTCGTAGGTGGCCTGTGCCCACTCCGCGCCACTGTTGCCCCCGGCGCCCTCGAAGGTGTCCACATAGACCACGAACAGCTGCAGGTCAGTCTGTTCCTGCAGGTCGTCGATCGCCGCCTGCGCCTCATCGGTGCCGCCCTCCATGGCACCGGCCGGATCGTAGACCTGACCGGGCACATCCAGCGGCTCCTCGGCATACCCCGTTTGCAGGAGCGCGGACGGGCTGACAAGCGGCAGCGCCAGCCCCAGCACAGCGCCGGCGGCCAGACGCACCCACCTGCGTCGCCACTGGACCCCCGCGTCGGTCACCTCGGTGACCCCGGTGCTTTGCTCGTCCACGATCCTCCTCATCGGGCCACGCGTGTGCTCAGGCTGCGCCTTAGACTTATCGCATCCCCGTCCGGTTCCCGCATCAGGGTGCCGTGCCAGCATGTCCGTCCTCGACAAGGATCCTATGCCGCTCGCTCCCGTCCTGCCGTTGATCAGCACCGATCCCGGCGTCCGGGCCGTCAGCGCTGCCGCCGAGCAGGGGCAGCCGACCGCCGACGTCGCTGCCGACAAGGGCCTGCACGCCCCCCTGGTTGCGCTGCTGGCCCGAACCGAGACCGTGCTCGCGGTCACCGCCACCGGGCGGGAGGCCGACGACCTGGCCATGGCCCTCACCGACTACCTGCCGGGGGAGTGCGTGGTCACCTTCCCCAGCTGGGAGACGCTGCCGCACGAGCGGCTCAGCCCCCGCAGCGACACGGTCGGCCGGCGCTTGGCGGTGCTACGCAGGCTGACCCACCCGGACCCGCAGGTGCCGGCCTACGGTCCGATCCGAGTCGTCGTGGCCTCGGTCCGCGCCCTCGTGCAGCCGATCGTGCGGGGCCTGGGCGAGCTGGCCCCGGTCTGCCTGCGCGCGGGGGAGGAGCACTCCCTGGAGGAGGTGGTGGAGGCGCTGGCCGCGGCCGCCTACACGCGCACTGACCTGGTCGAGCGGCGCGGGGAGTTTGCCGTCCGTGGTGGCATCCTCGACTTGTTCCCGCCGACCGAGGAGCACCCGCTGCGGGTGGAGTTCTGGGGCGACACGGTCGAGGAGGTGCGCTGGTTCAAGGTCGCCGACCAGCGCTCCCTGGAGATCGCCGAGCACGGCGTGTGGGCGCCGCCGTGCCGAGAGGTGCTGCTGACCGATGATGTCCGGGCCCGCGCCAAGGCATTGGGTGGGCAGCTGCCCGGGGTCGCCGACCTGTGCGCCAAGGTCGCGGAGGGGATCGCCGTCGAGGGCATGGAGTCCCTCGCACCGGCCTTGGTCGACGGCATGGAGACACTGGTCGACGCCCTGCCGGACACAGCCAGGGTGGTGCTGCTGGACCCCGAGCGGGTGCGCACCCGCGCGCACGACCTGGTTGCCACGAGCGAGGAGTTCTTGCAGGCCAGCTGGGCCAACGCCGCCGCCGGCAACGTGGTGCCGGTGGACCTGCAGGACCTGCTGGGCACGGCGTCATACCTCCATCTCGGTGACGCCCGGGAGCACGCCCTGGCGACAGGGCGAGCCTGGTGGAGCATTACGCCGTTCGCCCAGGATGCCGAGCTGGTCGAGCTTGCCGCCAGGGTCGAGGGCGAGGGCAGCGGGACCGACGATCAGCCGCCCCAGATCCAGGTCCAGTCCACCACGATGGCGGCCTACCGGGGCGACGTGAACGCGATCGTGGCCGATCTGCGCTCGTGGCTCGCCGCCGACCGCCGCGTCGTGGTCGCACTCGAGGGTGCCGGCATGGCTCGCCGGGTCGCCGAGGTCCTCGGCGAGCACGGTGTGCCGCACCGGGTGGACGCACCGCTGCTTGAGCTGTCTCCCGACGTCGTGCACGTCACCACCGCCTGCGTCGGTCGCGGCTTCGACCTGCCCGGGGCCGGCCTGGTGCTGGTGGGCGAGAGCGACCTGACCGGCCAGCCCGGCACGGGGGGCTCGACCAAGGACATGCGGCGGATGCCGTCGCGACGACGTGGTCAGATCGACCCGCTGCAGCTGCGGCCCGGTGACCTCGTGGTGCACGAGCAGCACGGCGTGGGCAGGTTTGTGGAGATGGCGCAGCGCACCGTGCAGGGCGCCACCCGGGAGTATCTGGTGCTGGAGTACGCCGCCTCCAAAAAGGGACAGCCCGGAGACCGGCTGTACGTGCCCACCGACCAGCTGGACCAGGTGACCAAGTATGTCGGCGGTGAGGCGCCGACACTGAACCGGCTCGGCGGGTCGGACTGGCAGAAGACCAAGTCACGGGCGAAGCGGCACGTCCGCCAGATCGCCGGGGAGCTGATCAGGCTCTACAGCGCCCGGATGGCCACCGTCGGGCACGCCTTCGCTCCGGACACACCGTGGCAGCGCGAGCTGGAGGATGCCTTCGCGTTCGTGGAGACGCCGGACCAGGCGGTCAGCATCGACGAGGTCAAGGCCGACATGGAGAAGGCCGTGCCGATGGACCGGCTGATCTGCGGCGACGTGGGCTACGGCAAGACCGAGATCGCGGTGCGGGCGGCGTTCAAGGCGATCCAGGACGGCAAGCAGGTCGCCGTGCTGGTGCCCACGACGCTGCTGGTGCAGCAGCACGTCCAGACCTTCACCGAGCGCTACGCCCAGTTCCCGGTGACGGTGCGGGCACTGTCGCGGTTCCAGTCCGACAAGGAGGCACGAGAGACGATCGCCGGGATCGCCTCCGGGGCGGTCGACCTGGTGATCGGCACCCATCGGCTGCTGTCGGCCTCGGTGCGGTTCAAGGACCTCGGGCTGGTCGTGGTCGATGAGGAGCAGCGCTTCGGCGTCGAGCACAAGGAGCAGCTCAAGGCGCTGCGCACCGACGTCGATGTCCTCGCCATGTCGGCCACCCCCATCCCGCGCACCCTGGAGATGGCGGTCACCGGCATCCGGGAGATGTCCACGCTGGCGACGCCGCCGGAGGAGCGGCACCCGGTGCTGACCTTCGTCGGCGGCTACGACGAGAAGCAGATCACCGCCGCGATCCGGCGCGAGCTGCTGCGCGAGGGCCAGGTCTTCTACATCCACAACAAGGTGAGCTCGATCGACCGCGCTGCCGCCCGGATCCGCGACCTGGTGCCTGAGGCGCGGGTCGTGGTGGCGCACGGGCAGATGGGGGAGCACCAGCTCGAGCAGGTGGTGCTCGACTTCTGGGAAAGACGCTCCGACGTGCTCGTCTGCACCACGATCGTGGAGACCGGGCTGGACATCTCCAACGCCAACACGCTGATCCTGGAGCGGGCCGACCAGATGGGCCTGTCCCAGCTGCACCAGCTACGCGGCCGGGTCGGACGGGGCCGAGACCGGGCCTACGCCTACTTCCTCTACCCCCCCGAGAAGCCGCTGACCGAGACGGCGGTGGACCGGCTGCAGACGATCGCCGGGCATACCGACCTCGGGGCGGGCATGGCGGTGGCGATGAAGGACCTAGAGATCCGCGGCGCCGGCAACCTGCTCGGCGGGGAGCAGTCCGGGCACATCGCCGGGGTCGGCTTCGACCTCTACGTCCGGCTGGTCGGTGAGGCCGTCGCCGACTTCAAGGGCGAGGGAGAGCGGGGCCCGGTCGAAGTCAAGATCGAGCTGCCGGTGGACGCGCACCTGCCGCACGACTACGTGCCGGGCGAGCGGCTGCGGTTGGAGGCCTACCGCAAGCTGGCCCAGGTGCGCGACGAGGCAGAGCTGACCTCCATCCACGAGGAGCTGGTCGACCGCTACGGCGCGCCTCCGGAGGCGGTCGAGACGCTGTTGGAGGTGGCCCGGCTGCGCACCATCGCTCGCGAGGCGGGGCTGCGTGACGTCGCCGCCCAGGGTCAGACCATCCGGTTCGCACCGGTGGCCGAGCTGCGCGAGAGTCAGCAGCTGCGGCTCAACCGGCTCTACCCGGGCACGATCATCAAACCCGCGACCCGCACCATCTTGGTGCCGGTGCCCAAGACCGCCCGAGTGGGTGGCAAACCGCTGCGCGACGGGGCGATCCTGGAGTGGTCCGGGCAGCTGATCAAGGCGGTGCTGCTCGACGATGTGGCGGCAGCCGCCGCGGGGGTGGGGTGACATGATGGGCCGTGTGAAGCGATCCACCGTTGCTGCCGGCGCCACCACCCTCACCCTCTTGCTGGGCGGGTGCTCCGGGATCGGGTCCGGTGAGGCGGCAACCGTCGACGGCAAGACCATCTCGCAGTCGGACCTGCAGGAGGTCACCGATCAGTTCAACGCGGTGGCCCAGCAGCCCGCCACGCCCTCCCAGGTGCTCGACACCCTGATCAAGGCCCCGGCCTTGAAGCAGATGGTGGCCGGGTCGGGGCAGGAGGTCACCGACAACGAGCTGCTCTCCCAGCTCGCCTCGCTGCAGGGTGCTCCGGCGCAGCCCAACCCGCTGATGGCCGACTACCTGCACGGGCTGGTCTACTCCCAGATGGTCGGCGAGGTCCAGCCCGAGCTGCTCGCCGACGTCGACGTCGAGGTCAACCCGCGCTACGGCAGCTGGGACCCCGAGACGCTGACGCTGGCCGACCAGACACCTGAGTGGATCGCCCCGCAGACCTCCCTGGAGCCGGACAACTGACCACCTCAGGTCGGCTGATCCTGTTGGTGACCTCGCCGCGGGTCGCCGCGGGTCTGCTCTCGGCGCAGGCCTGGCAGCAGCTGCGCGATGTCGACGCGGTGCTGGCGCGCGACGAGGACCAGCCCCTGGTGCAGGCTCTGCGGGCCGCAGACATCGACGTCCAGCTGACCGGTCCTGCCTCTGCCCAAGAGCTGTCGCAGGAGCTGCTTGGCCGTTGCGTGTCCGCACAGGTGGTCTGGCTGAGCTCCGGTGACGCCGACCCGGGGCTGGGGGAGGCGCTCGCCGCCGAGGTCACCCGTGACGAGGACGCCCCCGAGCTGGAGCTGCTGGTCGGCTCTTGGGACGTGCCGGGTGCCCGGCTGCTCGACGCCGTCGCGGTGATGGACCGGCTGCGCTCACCCGGGGGGTGTCCTTGGGACGCTGAGCAGACGCACGAGTCGCTGACCCCTTACCTGCTGGAGGAGGCGCATGAGGCCGTGGAGGCCCTCGAGTCCGGCGACCGCGACCACATGAGCGAGGAGCTCGGCGACGTCCTGCTGCAAGTGCTCTTCCACGCTCGGGTTGCTCAGGAGCACGCCGACGACCCGTTCGACGTCGATGACGTCGCTGCCGGTCTGGTAGCCAAGCTGGTCGGTCGACACCCGCACGTCTTTGCCCGCACCGCCGACTCCGCGTCCACCGCCGCAGCCGTCGAGTCAACGTGGGAGCAGCTCAAGGCTGCCGAGAAGCCGGACCGCCAGCACCTGCTCGACGGCATACCCGCAGGTATGCCGGAGCTTGCCCGAGCCGCCAAGGTCGCCTCGCGGCTCGAGCGGACTGGGCACGGGGACTGGCTGCGCGAGCAGATAGACCAGGATCGAGCCGACCGGCGCACAGCATACGCAGCACAGCTCATGCATCTGGTGTTGGACGCCCGAGCCGACGATGTCGACCTCGCTGCTGCCCTGCGCGCCCTGCTGCGCGACCTGTCCGACCGGCTGGAAGGCGCGGGTCGGTCCGCCTCGCAGCCACCCCGGGCCGATAGGCTCGACCGGGAGCCACTCGACTGACCGCTTCACCCTGTCCGACACCGCTGCACGAGGAGAGCCACATGGCCGTCATCGACGCCATCATCGCCCGCGAGATCCTGGACTCGCGCGGCAACCCGACGGTGGAGGTCGAGGTGGGTCTCGACGACGGCACCGTGGCCCGGGCCGCCGTGCCCTCAGGTGCCTCCACGGGTGCCTTCGAGGCCGTTGAGCGACGCGACGGCGACAAGAGCCGCTACCTCGGTAAGGGTGTGGAGCAGGCTGTGGCCGCCGTCATGGACGACCTGGAGCCGCGGCTGCTGGGCTTCGACGCCAGCGAGCAGCGGCTGGTCGACGCCGAGATGCTGGCGATCGACGGCACCGACAACAAGGGCGAGATCGGCGCCAACGCCATCCTCGGAGTGTCCTTGGCCGTGGCCAAGGCCGCGGCCGAGTGCGCCGGGCTGCCGCTGTTTCGCTACCTCGGCGGACCCAACGCGCACCTGCTGCCGGTGCCGATGATGAACATCCTCAACGGCGGCTCCCACGCCGACTCCAACGTCGACATCCAGGAGTTCATGATCGCCCCGATCGGGGCCGGGTCGTTCCGCGAGGCGCTGCGCTGGGGGGCCGAGGTCTACCACGCGCTCAAGGGTGTGCTTAAGGAGCGTGGGCTGGCGACCGGGCTGGGCGACGAGGGCGGCTTTGCGCCCGATCTTGAGTCCAACCGCGCGGCACTGGACCTGATCCTGGAGGCTATCGACAAGGCCGGCTACACCGCCGGCAGCGACATCGCGCTGGCCCTCGACGTCGCGGCCACCGAGTTCTGCACCGACGGCGTCTACGCCTTTGAGGGCGGCAGCAAGTCGGCCGCCGAGATGACCGACTACTACGCCGGGCTCGTCGACGACTACCCGCTGGTCTCCATCGAGGACCCGCTGGATGAGGACGACTGGGAGGGCTGGGCGACCATTACCGAGCGGCTGGGCGAGCGGGTGCAGCTGGTCGGAGACGACCTGTTCGTCACCAACCCGACCAGGCTGCAGCGTGGCATCACCGAGCGCTCGGCCAACGCGCTGCTGGTCAAGGTCAACCAGATCGGGTCGCTGACCGAGACCCTCGACGCGGTCACCCTGGCGCAGACCAACGGCTTCCGCTGCATGATGAGCCACCGCTCCGGTGAGACCGAGGACGTCACGATCGCCGATCTCGCAGTCGCCACCAACTGCGGTCAGATCAAGACCGGTGCCCCGGCGCGCTCGGAGCGGGTGGCCAAGTACAACCAGCTGCTGCGCATCGAGGAGGAGCTCGACGACGCGGCGGTCTACGCCGGCGCCGGTGCCTTCCCCAGGTTCGAGAGCTGAGGAGCGCCGCCGAACGGCATACCCGATGAGCAACCAGCAGCGAAGCCGCAACGCCGGCGGGTCATCCCGCAGGCCGGGCGAAGCGACCCGTCCCCGGGCCCGTCGGACCGGGTCGGGCAGCTCGCCGGCGATGCTGACCTCTGATGGCCAGGTGAGCACCCGTCGGCCCGGCACCCCCCAGGTATGGCGACTGGCCGGGGTGGCCCTGATCGTGGTGCTGCTGGGCGTCTTTCTGTTTCCGACGGTGAGCGGCTACCTGTCGCAGCGGGCTGAGGTCAACCGGTTGGAGCGCTCCATCGAGTCGCAGCGGGCCGACATCGAGACCCTCGAGCAGGATGTCGCCCGCTGGGACGACCCGGACTACGTCGAGGCGCAGGCACGGGAGCGGCTGCGCTTCGTGCGCGAGGGCGAGACGGCGTTCGCCGTCCTGGACGACACGGGCGAGCTGCTCACCGAGCCGGTCCCCGGCATGGCTGCGGTCAGCAACGACGTGCATGAGCAGCGCCCGTGGTACGGCGAGGTATGGGAGTCGGTCAAGGTCGCCGGTGCAGGCCCGCCCGAGGCCGATGCCGACCGGTGACACGGCCGGCACACCGAGTGAGCAGGACCTGGCCACCGTGCGCCAGCAGCTCGGCCGGCCGGCACGAGGGGTGGTGTCCGTGGCCTACCGGTGCCCGTGCGGGTGCCCCGCCGTGGTCCGCACCGAGCCCCGGCTGCCCGACGGCACACCGTTCCCCACCACGTTCTACGCCACCTGCCCCCGGCTGACCGGCGCGATCTCCACGCTGGAGGGAGCGGGCCTGATGCGCCAGATGTCCGAGCGGCTCGCCGTCGACCCGGCCCTGACCAGGGCGTATGCCGAGGCGCACGCCGACTACCTGACCCGCCGCGCGGAGCTCGGCGACGTGCCGGAGATCGAGGGTGTCTCGGCCGGGGGGATGCCGGAGCGGGTCAAGTGCCTGCATGTGCTGGTCGCCCACTCGCTGGCGGCCGGGCCCGGGGTCAACCCGCTCGGTGACGAAGCGCTCGCCGCCCTGCCGCGATGGTGGGAGGGTGGCTGCTGCATACCCGAGGAAGTGGAGGAGCGATCGTGAACAGCATGCGGGTCGGCGCGGTCGACTGCGGCACCAACTCCATCCGGCTGCTGGTCGCCGATGTCGACGCCGACACCGGCGCGCTGCGTGACGTCACCCGCCAGATGCAGATCGTGCGGCTCGGCCGGGGGATCGACGCCACCGGGCAGATCGCGCCGGAGTCGATGGAGGCGACCCTCGCGGCCGCCAGAGAGTATGCGCTCGCGTGCACCGAGACCGGGTGTGGCTCGGTGCGCTTCGTGGCGACCTCGGCGTCGCGGGACGCGGCCAACGCCGACGAGTTCTTTACCGGGGTGCACGAGGCGTTCGCGGCCTTCGGGACCGAGCCCGAGGTGATCAGCGGCGAGCAGGAGGCAGCGTTGTCGTTTGCGGGGGCCACGGTCGACCTGCGCGCGCAGCAGGTCGCGGCGCCCTACCTCGTCGTCGACATCGGTGGCGGGTCGACCGAGTTCGTGCTCGGCGAGCACGACGTCGAGCAGTCCCGCTCGGTCGACATCGGGTGCGTCCGGATGACCGAGCGCCACCTGCACAACGACCCACCGACCGAGGACCAGGCTTGGGCCGCCCTTGCCGACATCACCCGCTCGATCGAGGAAGCCGCCGAGGTCGTGGACTTCTCGCGGGTGGCGACGCTGGTCGGCCTGGCCGGCTCGGTGACGACGGTGACCGCGCACGCCCTAGGCCTTACGGCTTACGACGCGCAGCAGATACACGGCGCCGAGCTGCCCGCGGATGAAGTGGTAGCTGCCGCGAGCAGCCTGCTGACGATGACCGCCGAGCAGCGCCGCGGACTGGGCTTCATGCACCCCGGCCGGGTCGACGTGATCGGTGCCGGTGCGCTTGTCTGGCGCACGGTGGTGCAGCGGCTGCAGCGCGACGCGGGGCTGAGCACGGTGCGCACCTCCGAGCACGACATCCTGGACGGCATTGCGTTGTCGCAGGTCGGCACCGGCGACAGCGGCCGATGACGCGGACCGACGCGGCGCGCAGGCATACCAACTGGGCCGGCAACGTGACGTTCGCCGCCCCCGTGCAGCTGCCCACCAGCGTGGCCGAGCTGCAGCGCCTGGTCGCGGGAGAGCGGCAGGTGCACGCGGTCGGCACCGGACACTCCTTCTCGGCTGTCGCTGACACCCGAGGGGCGCTGGTGTCGGTGGCCGGCCTGCCGGAGGAGTTCGAGGTCGTCGCGGGGGGTGACGCGATCAGGGCGAGTGCGGGGATGACGTTCGCCGAGCTGGCCCCGCGGATGGAGGCGGCCGGTCTGGCCCTGCACAACATGGGTTCGCTGCCGCACATCTCGCTCGCGGGGGCGTTCTCCACCGGGACCCACGGCTCCGGTGACCGCCTCCCGTGCATGGCGGCCGCGGTGCGCGAGGTGGAGCTGGTGACCGCCACGGGTGACCTGCTCG
>JAABUN010001876.1_pt1 | contig 41807 bp, 42 predicted proteins | sample 5559311 | NCBI WGS metagenome assembly JAABUN01 (sample SAMN10711877, study PRJNA513370) | rock metagenome | isolation source: Antarctica rocks | place: Antarctica: Victoria Land, Siegfried Peak sud
GGTCTGTCGGCATCTGTCCACTCCAGCTCAACCATCGATCCTGATCGTCTCAGAGCCAAGCCCTCAGACGTCGCCGCCCCACCCGCCGACCAGCACCTCCTCAGACCGCCGCGCCCGTGCGGCTAGTAGACCGTCGCTTCTAACACCCTGGGTAGAGGTGGCGGAGTCGGGTGCGGGCGTCGCTGGTGGTGAAGTGCCACTGGACTTGCCGCTGGTCGGCGTTGGTGGCTTGTTGCCAGGCGGTGAGTTGAGTGTTGAGGACGTCGAGGTCGTCGATGCGCCGGTCGAGGCATTGGCGGGTCAGCGCGGACAGCTCGATCTCGGCGATGTTGAGCCAGGAGCCGTGCTTGGGGGTGTGGTGGATCTCCAGACGCCGGGCAAGTGCGTGCGCCTTGGCCGGCTCGAAGGCCTGGTAGAGGGATCCGATGGTGTGGGTGTTGAGGTTGTCCATCACCAACACCACGCGTTCGGCGTCGGGATAGTCGACGGTGAGCAGGTGCTCGACCTCGTGGGCCCAGTCCACTCGGGTGCGCTGCCGCCGGGCCGAGACCCGGCGGCGGCCGGCCAGCGGCTCCACCCACACGAAGATGGAGCAGGTGCCGTGGCGCACGTACTCCGAGTCCTCCTTGCGGTCATGACCGGGGGCCGCGGGGATCGGGTCACGGACATGACCCAGGAGCTGGTAGGGCTTCTCGTCCATGCACACCACCGGCAGAGCCGGGTCGTGTGAGCGGGCGTAGACGTCCAGGACATCCTCCATCCGCGCCACGAACTCACCCTGACACGCAGGGCCCGGGCGGCTCTCAAGCGGATGGTGACCGAGGACGAGGTAGCTAAAGCTGTGGTGGCCATCTTGAATATGTCGGGCATGTGTGGAGCAGACATCGACCTGTCCGCAGGCATGAGCGCTCGATGAGTACCGCCGTGCTGGTGTCGAATCTCGACAAACCTGGTGCAGGAACTGGATGAAGGCTGCTTGGACGAAGACGTTGTGGTGGTCGGTGGAGCAGCGCATGAACGCGGCTCGGCCGACCACTCGGTCGGAGATTTTGAAGCCGATGCCGTCGGTAGAGAGTCGTTGGCTGGTTTCCTGGGGTTGCGGACGTGTCGTCCTCCCACTGCTTGAAGAAGAGAAACGGTTTCGGATCTTCATTGACCTGACCTTCGTAGGAGGCATCCAGCCGAGGACTTCTAGCTAGGACGGACTGCACAGTGTCTAGGCCGAGGAACTCAGTCGTCGACAGTGATGATGAGTTGGGCCGCAAATGGGGGGTTGGGTGTGCGAGACAGAGCCGCGCGCAAGGTCAGCCTGATACCACCGTCGGCCCCGCAGTTCCAAGTTCTTTGGCAAGATTCGGGTCCAAGCCGCTGTCGCTGATCAAGACATCAACCGATGACAGGTCGCCGTACCGGTGGAATATTCGGTGCCGACGTTGGTGTGGCGGCCAGAAAACGAATCGGTGGGCGTAGGCGACCATCGCGCGTCTTACCGACGCCTCGGCCTGATCAGAGGTGGCTATCCCGGTAGTCCCTTGTGCTGGCCGTTGGTGCCCATGAACGCGAATCCGCCCTAATCTCGGCCAAGGCCTTCGTAGTCCAAAGCGGCAGCTGTCACCGGTCCAAGGTGAGGACCGGATTCGAACAGTGTGGCTTGTAGTCGGTGAAGAAACCGACAAGATAACGAGAAGCGACGGCCCGGCCCAAGTCGGCGTTGCCCGGGTCAGCAGGGCAAACGCCGACGACAAGATGAGCGAGTTCCTACAATCATCATTGTTGTTATTGTTGTTGGGTCCTAATCAACTTGTCGTTGCAAACTTCTTGTCGTCAGCCTGTCGTAGTCCCGTTATCTAGTCGTTCTGCACGCTTGAGCTAAAATGGTTGAGGCCCGAGCTCAGCCGGTTCTACCACGACGCCTGTGGCTTCCGCCCAACAGACGCAGGGCAAATTCATCTGCGTACCGATCCGTCGCCCCCTAGCCGACGGTTGACCGGGACAGTGTGTTCCCCATGGGAAAGGTTGCTCGGAACTACGGACTGCGCTGCCCCGATCGGTTTGGGGAAGTCGCAGCCATCAGACTCTTGTCGTGGACGACGTCGCTACGGGGGCCATGTCGCTGGCCGAGGTCACGTCGGTGCTGGGCGCCTTCAACGGAGCCGGCATCCGGTACTGGCTGGAGGGCGGATGGGGCGTGGACGCGCTCGTCGGGCATCAGACTCGACCCCACCGCGACCTCGACGCCGCTCAAGAGGCCCCAGGCGGGCCCGCTCAGCGCAGCGATCGGGTCACGCCCCGGGCCGCCGCCATCACCGCGGGGACGAAGCGCCACGGGTCCGGGCCGGCGGCGGGAATCACGATGGACATCGCCGCGACCACCGTTTCGGCCCGGTCGCGCACCGGGGCCGCGACCGAGGTGGAGATCGTCTCTATCTGCCGCTCGCTAATGGCGTGTCCCTGCCGCTGCACGTCAGCCAGAATCTTGCGCAGTCGTCGTACGTCGGTGATCGTGTAGCGGGTGTAGCGCGCCAGCCGTCCCGCCAGCACCTCGTCGCGCACCTCAGGCGGCGCGTGGGCCAGGAGCACCAGACCGACCCCGGTGGCGTGCAACGGCAGCCGGCCGCCCGGACGGGTCAGCGTGTGCACCGAGTCGCGCCCGGAGATCCGCTCGACGTAGACCACCTCGCGGCCGTCCATCACCGCGAGCTGGACGTTCTGGTGGGTGGCCTCGTACAGGTCCTGCAGGAACGGCAGCGCCGCTTCCCGCAGGCCCACCGTCCGGGGCGCCCGGGAGGCGATCTCCCACAGTCGCAGGCCGACCTGGTAGCGGCCGTCAGGTTCCCGTTCGAGCATCTGGCGGCGGGTGAGCTCGGCGACCAGCCGGTGGGTGGTGGTGAGGGCGAGCCCGGCGCGCCTACTGATCTCCGACAGGGTCAGGCCGCCCGGTTGCTGGGCGACGGTCTCGAGGACGTCCAGCACCCGGCCGGTGCCCGACGAGCCGGCGTCCGGCCCGGGCGCCGGCCCCGTCACGGCGGGGTCGGCAGCTGCGCTTCGAGCTGGTCGAGCACCGCGTAGCTGGGCAGCACCGCCGCGACGCTGGACTCGGGCTCGCGACCCTCCCGGATCGCGGCGACGAACTCCCGGTCCTGCAACTCGATGCCGTTGGCCGAGACGGCGATGCCGGCCAGGTCGATCGGGTTCTCCTTGCCGTCAACCAGGTCGTCGTAGCGCGCCAGGTAGGTTCCGTTGTCGCAAATGTAGCGAAAGTAGGTCCCCAGCGGTCCGTCGTTGTTGAAGCTCAGGGAGAGCGTGCACACCGCGCCGCCGGCCGACCGGAGCTGCACCGACATGTCCATCGCGATGCCCAGCTCGGGGTGCAGCGGCCCCTGGATGGCGTTGGCCACGGTCACCGGTTCGCCGGTCTGGTGCCGGAACAGGTCCACGGTGTGCGCTGCGTGGTGCCACAGGAGGTGGTCGGTCCAGCTCCGCGGCTGGCCCAGGGCGTTGGTGTTCGACCGCCGGAAGAAGTACGTCTGCACGTCCAGCTGCTGCAATCGCAGCTCCCCGGCCGTCACCCGCCGGTGCACCCACTGATGCGACGGGTTGAACCGCCGGGTGTGCCCGACCATGCACACCAGACCGGTCTCCCGCTGGACCCGGGCGACCTCTTCGGCCTCCTGAAGGCTATCCGCCACGGGGATCTCCACCTGGACGTGCTTGCCGGCCCGCAGCACGGCCACGGACTGCTCCGCGTGCAACTGCGTCGGCGTACACAGGATCACCGCGTCCACATCGTCGCGGTCTAGGACGTCCTGGAGGTCGGTCGTGGCGTATGACGCGCCGTACCGCTCCGCGACCTCCTCGGCCTGGTCCAGCCGTCGGCTGACCACCGAGGCGATCTCGACCCCCTCTATGATCCGCAGGGCGTCCAGGTGCTTGATGCCGAACGCTCCGGCGCCGGCGAGGGCGATGCGGATGGGTACCACCTCCGGGTCAGCTAGTCGGTTCGAGGACAAGATGGCCGACCGCGGTATTGGAGGCCGGCACGTGGTAGAAGCGGTGCCGTTCGGCCACGTCGTCGCCCAGCGCCCCCCGCATGATCAGCCACATGACCAGCTCGATCCCCTCCGAGCCGGCCTCCCGAAGGTACTCCAGGTGGGGCATCGCGCGCAGCGCCGCAGGTTCGGTGCTCAGCCGGTCCAGGAAGGCGGTGTCGAACGCGCGGTTGATCAGCCCGGCGCGCTGCCCCTGCAGCTGGTGGCTCATCCCGCCGGTGCCCCAGACCTGCACGTTCAGGTCCTCGGGGAAGCTCTGCACCGCCCGCCGGATCGCCTGGCCCAACGCGTAGCACCGGTTGCCCGTCGGTGGCGGGTACTGCACGACGTTGACCGCGATCGGGACCACGCGCACCGGCCAGGCGGCCGGCTGCCCGAACACCAGCGACAGCGGGACGGTGAGGCCGTGGTCGACGTCCAGCTTGTTGACGATGGTCATGTCGAACTCGTCCAGGATCGTCGAATGGGCGATGTGCCAGGCGAGGCCCGCGTGGCCCTCGACGACCGGCACCGGACGGGCGCCGTACCCCTCGTCGGCCGGGGCGAACCGCTCGGCGCAGCCGATCGCGAAGGTGGGGATGAACTCGAGGGAGAAGCTCGAGGCGTGGTCGTTGTAGACCAGGATCACCACGTCCGGTGGGTTCGCGGCGATCCAGCTCCGGGTCCAGTCGTAGCCCGCGAAGACGGGCCGCCAGTAGTCCTGGTCGGTCTTGCCGAGGTCAATCGCCGCCCCGATCGCCGGTACGTGGCTGGTCGCGAGCCCAGCGGTGATGCGCGCCATCTCAGCACCCCTCGCGGATCGAGCGCCAGCCCTCGGGCGAGCGGCCACCGGCGGCCATCATCGCAGCGTACTCGGCCGGGGTCATGCCGGTCATAGTGCCCACCGCCTGCTGGAAGCTCAGCCCGTCGGTGGAGAAGACCTTGGCCAGGAAGTAGATGTTGCCGCCGAGCTTGATCGCCGCGTTGTAGTCGCGGTCCAGGACCGCCTGCCGCTGCGCCGGCGTCATCGGCCACTCGTCGAGGTAGGCCTGCGGGTCGGCCAGGAAGCGCTCCCGGTTCTCGGCCTTCATCAGGCTCATGCAGAACTGGTTGAGGTGGTAGCCCATCCGCGACCGCTCGGCGGTGAACACGGTGGTGCCCGGAATGTCGTCCAGGTCGTCGGTGTCGGTCATCGGAGATCTCCCCAGTAGAGGTTGTATGGGTTGTCGACCAGCAGCTGCTGCCGCTGGCGCTCGGTGGTGGCGATGCGGGGGATCAGGTCGACCAGCCGCCCGTCATCGGGCATGTGTGACGTCAGGTTCGGGTGCGGCCAGTCGGTCCCCCAGAGCACGCGGTCGGGGAACGCCTCGACCAGATGGCGGGCGAACGGCAGCACGTCGGCGTAGTCCGGCGGCCCGGTGACGGACAGGCGCTCGGGACAGGTGACCTTCGTCCAGACGTTCGGGTGCTCTGTCATGAGCCGCCCGAACCGGCCGAACTCCGGTCCGTCCACCGGCTGGGTCACGTCCGGCCGGCCCATGTGGTCGACGACCACCACGGTCGGCAGCGAGATCAGCAGCGCCCACCGGTCGAGCAGGTCGGCGGCCTCGAGGTAGACGACGACGTGCCAGCCGAGCGGCGCGATCCGCTCGGCCACGGAACGGTAGTAGGCGTCAGGCTGCGGGTTGACCAGCCGGCGGACGAAGTTGAACCGCACCCCACGGACCCCCGCGCGATGCAGCACGGCCAGCTCGTCGTCGGTCACCGCCGGCGTCACCGTGGCAACGCCCCGGGATCGGCCGTCCGAGGCCCGGAGGGCGTCGACCAGCGCACTGTTGTCCGCACCGTGGCAGGTCGCCTGGACGATGACGCTGCGGTCGAACCCCAGCCGGGCGTGCAGCGCGAACAGGGCGTCCTTACCGGCGTCGCTGGGGGTGTACTTGCGCTCGGGGGCGTACGGGAACCGCTCGCCCGGACCGAACACGTGGCAATGGGCGTCGACCGCCCCCACAGGCGGCACGTACGCGGGGCGGCTCGGCTCCGCGACGAAGCGCAGCCACCCCGGGTCGACGGTGAACGCGCTCATCGGACTGCCCGCGCGCGCAGCCGAGTGTCGAGCCGCGGAAAGACGCGGCGCGCGTTGCCGGACAGCACCTTGGTGCGCTCGTCCGCGGTGAGATCGAGCGCCTCGACGTAGCGCCCCGTGTCGTCGAAGTACCGGCCCGTCTCCGGGTCGACGCCGCGGACCGCACCGAGCATCTCCGAGCCGAAGAGGATGCTGTCGACACCGATCACGGCGAAGAGCAGATCGATGCCGGGCTGGTGGTAGATGCAGGTGTCGAAGAACACGTTGCCCATCAGGTGCTCGGCCAGAGGCGGCTTGCCCAGCATGTCCGCCAGCCCCCGGTACCGGCCCCAGTGGTAGGGCACCGCACCGCCACCGTGCGGGATCACCAACCGCAGCATCGGGAAGTCGGTGAAGAGGTCACCGGTCAGCAGCTGCATGAACGCGGTGGTGTCGGCATTGAGGTAATGGGCGCCGGTGGTGTGGAAGCTCGGGTTCCCGCTCGCCGACACGTGCACCATGGCCGGCACGTCGAGCTCGACCATCCTCTCGTAGAACGGGTACCAGTACCGGTCGGTCAGCGGTGGCGCGTTCCACGATCCACCGCTGGGATCGGGGTTGAGATTGACCCCGACGAAACCCAGCTCGCTGATGCATCGCTCGAGCTCGTCGACGGATCCGTCGATGGGCGCCCCGGGAGACTGCGGCAGTTGCCCCACTCCGGCGAAGGTGTCGGGATAGAGCGCGACCACGCGGCCGATCAGGTCGTTGTTCGCCCGCGTCCAGGCCAGGCTGGTCGCCTCGTCGCCGAGGTGATGACCCATCGCCGACGCGCGCGGGGAGAAGAGGGTCAGGTCGATCCCGCGTTCTTTGAGCAGCCGGAGCTGGTTGCGCTCGAGGGTGTCGCGCAGCTCGTCGTCGGAGAGGGCGGGGTACGCCGGGGCGTCGTGGCCCGCCGCGAGGGCGGCCAGCTGCTGGTCGCGCCAGGCGGGGTGCGCGGCCGGCGCGGTGGTGTAGTGCCCGTGGCAGTCGATGATCACGGCTGCGCTCCCGCGGTGGTCTTGGGGCGGAGGCCGTCGAGCAGGGCGTTGAGGCTGTCGTCGGCGCCGATCGGGATGCGTCCCGCGGCCCACCGCTGACGCTCGATGGTGGCCAAGGCCATCACGGGCGAGAGGCCGGTCTCGGCCACCGTGACGGCTGCCTCGCTCATCTCCTCGGCCCGGCGGGCCCCGTGCTGGACCGACCGGGAGATCAGGTACGCCGCCAGCGCCTCCCAGTCCTCCGCCGGGACGAGACTGGACAGCGAGTCGAGAACGTCGCGTTCCACGCCCCAGACGCGGGCAGCGAGCAAGGCCTCGGTCACCAACGTCTCGACCCCCTTTACGACCACGGAGCGGCAGAGCTTGGTGGCCGCGGCCGGCCCGACCGTGTCGGCGAACACTCGAAGGTCGGTAAAGCCCAGCGCCCGCGCCACCGGGGCGAACTGCTCGGCGTGCGGGCCACCCAGCAGCAGCGGTACGCCGAGCCGGCGCGGTTCGACCGGCGCCATCACGGCGCCCTCGACGTAGCGACCGCCCGCGTCCTCGACGACGTGGGCGCTCGCCTGCTTCTGCTGTGGTGACGCCGAGTTCAGATCGACGAACCAGGCGCCCGGGCGCAGCCCGCCGGCGACCGCCTGGGCGACCATCAGGTCGTGGCCGGCGGTCTCCGCGCTGACCACCAGGTCGGCGTCGCGGACCGCGTCGGCGGTATCGGCCGCGCGGGCCACCCCCAGCTCCGTCAGGTTGCGCGAGGCAGCGCTGCCGGGGTCGACGAAGGCGGTGTCGAAGCAGGTCAGCCTGACGGTGGCCGCGGGCAGCTCCTCGGCGAGGATGCGGCCGACCTCACCCAGACCGATCAGCGCCACCACGACGGCGTTCATGACCGGCTCCACACCGAGGCCGGGACGAAGACGTCGCCGCGCATCAGCAGTCGCGCCGTACGGACCAGGGCCGCGGCCAGCACGGTGGGCCTGCCGTCCACCGTGGCGACGTCGAGGGTGACGGTGAACGAGCCGCTGGGATGCTCGATGTCGAGATCCAGCCGCCCCCCGCCCATCGGCACATCCGGCAGCTCGGCTAGCCCGGCCGCGACCGTGCCCGGTACGACGCAGGCTGTGGCGACCGAGACCGCGCCAAGCACGCCGATCGCATCGTGCACCCGGTGCGGCACCAAGGTGCGGGTGCCGACGACCCCGCCGTTCGCCGGGGCCGCGAGCAGCGTCACCTTGGGCACGGTCTTGGTCGTCACGTCACCGAGGTTCATCCGTGGCCCGGCGGCCAGCCGGATCGACTCGAGGCGGGCCAGCACCCGCTCGTCCGCCTCGATCTCCGCCGGGGTCTCCTGCCCAGTCAGCCCGACGTCGACGGCGCGTACGCACACCACGGGCATGCCGTGGTCGATACACGTCACCGAGACACCGTCGATCTCGTCCCGGGTCCGGCCGGTGGGCAGCAGGGCCCCGCAGGAAGATCCGGCGACGTCGACGAACTCCAGATCGACGCGGGCATGGCGGCCCGGGACGCCGTCGATCCGCGTGCTGCCCTCGTAGGTCACGGTGCCGCCCGGCGTCTGGACGCGGGCCACGGCGAGCGAGGATGTGTTCTCCATCCAGATCCGGACCGGCGTCACCTCACCGGCGGCCTCGACCAGGCCCTCCTCGAGCGCGAACGGCCCCACGCCGGCCAACAGGTTGCCGCAGGTCTGGTTTTCCGACACCTCGGCGCGGTCGGGCCACACCTGGGCGAAGCGGTAGTCGACATCGGCGTCGGCTCGCCGGGACCGGCGGACCATGGCGACCTTGGAGGTCAACGGGTGCCCGCCGCTCATACCGTCGATGCCGCGCGGGTGCGGGGCGCCCATGGCCGACAGCAACACCGCATCGCGGGTCGGGCGGTCGGCCGGCAGGTCGTCGGTCCGGAAGTACAGGCCCTTGGAGGTGCCGCCGCGCAGCACCGAGCAACGCAGGGCCGTGGCGCCCATCAGGGGTCCAGCCGGTCGACATAGGTCAGGCCGCGCGCGGCCAGGCGTTCGCGCATGCCGTACAGGTCCAGGCCGAGCTCGCCGGCGGCCAGCCGACCCCGCTTGCCCTCCTCGGCCGCCGCACGGGCCCGGCCGGCGGTCAGCACCGCGGCAGCCTCCGCGTGCCGAACCACGACCACCCCGTCGTCATCGGCCACCACGACGTCGCCCGGCCGGATCAGCGCCCCCGCGCACACCACCGGGGTCTGGACGTTCGCGGCGGTCTCCTTGACCGTGCCGCGGGCCGAGACGGTCGCGGACCACACCGGGAAGCCCATCTCGGTGAGCGAGGCGACGTCGCGGACGCCCGCATCGATCACCAGCCCGCGTACGCCGTGGGCCTGCAGGCTCGTCGCGAGCAGGTCCCCGAAGTAGCCGTCGGTGCACGGGCTGGTGGGCGCCACGACCAGGAGGTCTCCAGGCCGGGCCTGCTCGACGGCGACGTGGATCATCCAGTTGTCCCCCGGCGCGACCTCGCAGGTCAGCGCGTTCCCGGCCACCCGTACGGGTCGGTAGATCGGCCGCAGCCGGGGGGAGAGCAGGCCGGTCCGGCCCTGCGCCTCGTGCACCGTCGCCACCCCGAGCTCGGCTAGGCCGTCCACGACGGACAGGTCGGTGCGCGGGGTGCGGCGAACGACGACGGCCATGGCACGAGTGTGGGCTTCGCGACCCCGCTGCCGATGCTAGTCTTCCGCCTAGCGGAAGACAATTCGGGATCCCTGCGGGCTTCTCGACCGGGACGCCGCTGGCGGCACCGCGGCCTCCGCGCTGACGGAGTCCATCCACGTCTGCTGTACAGCGCGGCGAACAGGTGCATTGCCGGCGCCATAGCCGTCGTATCCGTTTCTGCGCTGGACGAACTCGAAGAACACGTCCCCATCAGCGAGGGTGTACAGCTGCCAGAATTCGCCCTCGCCGTCGCGGTCGTACAGAATCTGACGTGATCGGAGTCCATCGAGGGATTCCGCGTCGAGCTCGAATCGCAGGGCGAGGTCGTCGTAGTAGTTGGCTGGAATGGGCAACGTCTGGACGTCGCGCGTCCGGAGCGCGTCGGCGGTGGTCAGGATGTCTTCGACGGCGAAGGCGACGTGGGTAGAGGGGACTCTGCTCCGGCGATTCGGGTCACCGATCGGGTCGACAGTCAGCACAACTCGCACGGACCGGTCCGGGCTCTCCATTGCCAGACTCGAGACGAGACCACGCTGATCGGCCACGTCGACGAGCGAGGCCGGACGCAGGCCGAGCAACGCCCTATAGAAGAGGACGGCCTCGTCGAAATGCTCCCACGGCTGAGACAAGGAGACATGATCGATGTCGAGGATCCCGACGCCGGGTGCGTCCGAATCCTCCGGGAATTCTCTCGTCCACTCCGGGTCGCCGGTGTCGACGACATCGGACAGATACAGCTCGGAGGAGTCCGGCGCGAGCATTCCGCGCAGTACCTTTTCGCCGGCGGAGGTGGGCCGTTCGATGGCGCGCGCCAGCAGTCGCTCGGCTCGGCGAGCCGCGCGCGCCGCATCCGGAACCTGGACGCCGATCCCCGTGAAGGCGGTGCGCTCGGTCGGCTCCAAAGCCACGGGTTGGGGGTTGACGATCACACGTGCATCGCCCTCCGACCAGAGTGTGAGGTTCTTCGAGACATGAGTGCCGTGCGATACAAAACCAAGCTTCTCAAGGGTGGCCTCTATGTCCGCGGCATCGCCACGCAGTTCGACGAAGTCGATCGTTTTCGCTGAGTCGTCCGGTATCCCGGCCTCGGCGTCACCCGTACTCTCGTCGAGATAACGTAGCGATCGTAGGGCGTCGACCGCCGTGCGCCGGGGGTCGACCTGCCGGAAGACGTCGTTGAATACCTCGAGCGAGAGCGGTCCGGCGTAGCCGGCCCGTCGTACCTCGAGCACGAACCGTGGGAGGTCGAAGTCCCCCTGTCCGGGGAATAGCCTGTGATGCCTGCTCCATGACAGTGCGTCCATCGTTAGAGCGCGCGCGTCCGCCACCTGGCAGAAGAACAGCCGATCGGCGGGCAACCGGGCGATTCCGCTCAGATCGGATCCCACGGCGAAGATGTGAAAGCTGTCGAGGCAGGTGCCGATTGCGGGATGATCGGCCATGGACGCGAGCCGCCATGCGTGCTCGAATGTTGCGACATAACGACCCCAGGCCAACGCTTCGTACGCAACCCGCACGCCCCGCGCCTCAGCGAGATCCCCGAGCCGGTGGAGTTGCTCGGCGACCACCTGATCGTCGTCGATTTCGGCGGTCAGCACGTTCGAGCAGAGGAGCATGAGCGGCGCACCCAACTCGGCGGCCACGTCGAGCTTGCGCGCGGCGCGACGCAGGTTCTGGTTGAACAGCGCGCCCTCCACGCCCTCAAAGTCTCGGAAGGGCTGGAAGATCTCGACGCGCAGACCGAACGATGCCACCATGCGGGCAATCTCGGCCGGCGTGAGAGTGCTGGTGACCACGTCGGCGTCCATGATCTCGATGCCGTCGAATCCCGCCGCGGCCGCCGCCGCGAGCTTCTCCTCCAGCGTGCCGCTCAGGCTGACGGTGGCGATGGACGACGTCACCGCTGGTCCTCCATCAGTTCGACGAAATGTGCCCACATCCGCCCGACATCGGGACTGAGGCCGTGGAAGATCTCGAAGGATAGCGCGGCCTGGTTCACGAGCATCAGGCCGCCGTTCGTCGTGCGCGCCCCCGCTAATCGAGCATCCCTAAGCAAGGTGCTCTCCCGTGGCGAGTACAGCACGTCGGCGACCCACAGGCCTTCGTGCAGCAGGCCGGCGTCGATCGGCGACCCCGGATTCGCGGCCGTTCCCTGCGTGCTCGCGTTGATCACCCCGGTGGCGGTGTCCATCACGGTCGCGACCGCCTGCGGGTCACCCGCGGAGAGGGCGCGTCCTGGGAAGACACTCCCGAGGCGGCTGGCCAGCGATGTGGCCCTCTCGATCTGGGGGTCGAGGATCAGCACCGCCAGGGCGCCGCGTTGGAGCGCGGCATACGCCGTGGCGGCACCAGCGCCGCCGGCGCCGAACTGGATGACGCGACGAAGGTCGGTGTCCCCGATGCCGACGTCGAGCTCCGCCCCAAAACCCTCGATATCGGTGTTGTGCCCCGAGATGCCGTCGGCACCGAATCGAAGCGTGTTGACGGCGCCGATCGCGGCTGCGCTCTCGTCGACGTGGTCGGCATACGCCATCGCGAGTTCCTTGAAAGGCTGGGTCACGTTGATGCCCACGTAACCCTCGTCGGCGCACCGCGTGATTGCCGCACGCACGATCACGTCGTCAGAGGCGCCGGGCGCTTCGTCGATGAGTGCGTACGAGACATGCAGCCCGTTCTCCCGAGCCTCCTGCGTGTGCAGAGCGGGGCTCAGTGAGTACGCGATTCTCCGCCCGAGCAGTCCTGTCCGGCGCTCGCCACCCGTCACAGCATCACCAACCCGCCGCTGGCGTTCACGCATTGTCCCGTTAGGCCGGTCGCGTCGTCGCTCGCCAGGAAGAGGGGGCCGCGCGGGGTAATGGCCGTATTGTTGATCACGATGTGCACCGCTACATGGCGGGACCTCAGCGCATCGCAGAACGCCGCGACCGAGGCCTCGTCGGAGACGTCGCATACGAGCCCTGACACGTCGGCATCCGTCTGCGCCGCGAGTTCGGCAGCGGCGTCAACCGTATTCGGCCGCGTCCCCGTGATGACGACCGATGCGCCCTTGTCTGCGAACCGACGAGCGATCTCGCGGCCGATCCCCGGGCCGGAGCCGGTCACCACGACGACCCGGTCGCGAAAGTCGTTCATGACGCCTCGGCCAGACGCACACTGAGCCCGCTAGCCGACCAGAATACTCGGGCGTTGCGGAAGTCGGGGATGCGCAATTGGCCGTCGCTCTCGCTGCCGCGGTATCCGCCGACCACCACGGTCCTCGCCCCTGTTGCCCGAGCGGCCAGGATGCCTGCCGGCGCGTCCTCGAAAATTACAGCGTCGGAGGCGGCGACCCCGAGGCGCTGGAACGCGGCGAGGTAGCCCTCTGGGGATGGCTTTCCGACCGCGACGTCGTGAGCGCCGATGAGGATGTGGGGTGCTCTGATCCCAGCGGCCTCGAGTCTGCGCAGGGCCAGGTCGCGGGACGCGGACGTCACGATGGCGGCCCGCGATGGCCCGATCGCCGTGAGAAACGCCTGTGCACCAGGGATCTCGCCGATGTCGGTAGGCCTTGTCAGCTCGTGGCGTTCCATCGCACGGGTCTCGCGAATCGCATCCACTCTCGACGGCAAGAACCGATGCACGGTTTCGGCCGTGCGGCGGCCGTGCGAGAAGGCGAGCAGCTCGTCGAAGTCGACGTCGTTTCGAGCCGCGAAGTCTGCCCAGAGCCCCTCAGTGGCTCGAGACGAGTCGATGAGGGTTCCGTCCATGTCGAAGACGACCGCCTGACATTCGATGGTAGTCATCGCGCCTCGAGCACGCGACGCGTCGCCCCGAGGATCCGTCGCGCGTACTCCTCATCACCGAACTGCTGGCGCATCCGCTGCGATGGGATCTCGGCCGCGATCGTGATGTCGGCGGGAAGCACCTCGAGAAGCCCGGCCAGGTCCAGCTCGCCCTCACCGGGCAGCAGACGCGAACAGCGGCCTTCACGGCGCAGGGACAGCGGGTCGGATTTGGCGGGGTTCGCCGGCGCATCGCTGAGCTGCAGGTAGGAGATGTGCGCTGGGTCGAGGCGGTCCACGTCGGCCGTGCTGTCTCCGCATCGGAAGAGGTGGAGGCTGTCCAGCTGTACCGAGATGCCCGACCGCTCGGCCAGGGAATCCGCAGCTGCGAGGGTGGACACGCTCTTCCATGCCATCGGTTCGAGTGCCGGAACGATTCCGAACTCATGGGACCGTTCGACGAGCTTCGCGAGGGTCTCGGCGAGCCGGTCGTCGTTGGCGTCGTCGGCGACGACGTTGGCATAGGTCGCGCCGAGCGAGGCGCCAACCTCTAGTGCCCGCAGGTAGTCGTCGGGCACCGTTGCTTCCTCGATCCTGATGACTTCGATATCGAGCACGCTTACGCCCGTGTCGCGCAGGACGCTCGCTAGCTCCCGAAAACTGGGGCCTCCCACCGCGAGATCGGGGAGGCGCTCATCGGGATCGGCGGGCGCGACACGGATCCCGACCAAGTCGAATCCTGCCGCCGCCGCGATGCGTACGAAGGCGGCAGGCGCGAGGCCGAGAAAGGTCAGGTACTCGAGCGCGAGCGGAGGGTTCACACCGTGGCTCAACTCTCAGATAGACCGGTGTTCAGGATCAGAATGCTGTTTCAGCAATGCTACTATGACACGTCAGCATCCGAGCCGGGATCGAGGAACCAGCACCGTGACCGTAGTCAGCCCCAATCCTCAGGTGGTACGCGAACCGGACTGGGGTGCGCGCCGGTTGTCGCCGTCCGAGGCCGTTAGTCAGATCACCGACGGGGCGACCCTCGCCATCGCCGGGTCCGGCGGCGGAGTTCTCGAACCGGATGCGCTCATCAAGGCGCTGAGCGAGCGCTTCCTGGCCGAGGGGCATCCCCGCGATCTGACGATCGTCCACAGCATGGGTTTGGGCGACAAGGTGTCGCGAGGGATGAGCTACCTTGCGCATCCCGGCCTGATCGCGAAGGTGATCGGGGGCCACATGGGCAACAGCACGCACATGGTCGACCTCATCCGCGAGAACCAGGTCGAGGCCTACAACCTGCCCTTGGGTGTACTGAGCCAACTCTTCCGCGACACCGCTGCTGGGCGTCCCGGACTGCTCACCAAAGTCGGACTCGGTACGTTCGTCGACCCGAGGCTGGGGGGACCCGGCTTCAACGCTCGTTCTACCGATCAACTCCTCGAGGTCGTCGTCATCGATGATGAGGAATATCTCTTCTACAAGTCGATCCCGATCGACTACGCGTTCGTGCGCGGAAGCCTCGCCGACTCAGTCGGCAACATCAGCTACGACGACGAGCCGTCCTATCTCGACACCCTCGAGACATGCATGGCAGCGCTGCACGGCCGCGACGGCACGCACGGGACCGCATTCCTCCAGGTGAAGGAGGTCCGGGACGAGCGCTTCCATCCGAAGAAGATCCACATCCCCGCCATGCTCGTCGGGGCTGTGGTCGAGTACCCGGAGCAATGGCAGACCTATGTCTCGGAGCGCAACGAGGCGTTCGCCGGTAACGTGCGGGTTCCTGCGGAGGCATTCGAGCGGATGCCGTTCTCGTGGCGCAAGGTCATCGCGCGACGCGCCGCCGACCTGATCCGGCCGGGTGACGTCGTGAACCTGGGGGTCGGTGTACCGGACGGGGTGGCCGCCGTGCTCAACGAGCGCCGAATGCTCGATCAGATCACGATGACCAACGAGCACGGCGTCGTGGGAGGCGTCACCTCTCTCGGGATGACGTTCGGGGCGTCGGTCAACTTCGACTCGCTGCTCACCATGCCCACCATCATCGATCTCTATCAGGGGGGACTCCTCGACATCGCGTTCCTTGGGTTCGCCCAGGCGGACCGCCACGGCAACGTGAATGTGTCGCTGTACAACGGCGAGGTTATGGGCGCGGGAGGCTTCATCGACATCACCCAGAATGCTCGGCGCGTGGTCTTCTGCGGATCGTTCACCGCGGGCGGCCTGGAGGTCGCGTACGAGAACGGGACCGTCGAGATTCACAGGGAAGGACGTATTCGCAAGTTCCTAGACGAGGTCGACCATGTGACCTTCAGCGGCGCGCAGGCGCTCGCGCGTGGGCAGGAAGTCCACGTGGTCACCGAGCGCGCGGTGTTCCGCCTCACCGAGCGTGGCCTTGAACTCATCGAGATCGCCGCCGGAGTCGACCTGCGGCGCGACGTGCTCGACCTGTGCGACTTCGACCCGCCGCACGATGCTGTCGCGCAGATCGACTCGCGCCATCTGGAGGTCGATTCACATGAAAACTGAGACCGAGGGCCGCGTCCGCATCCTGACGCTCGATCGGCCGGAAAGCCTGAATGCCTTGAATTCGGCGGCGTGGACCGCGTTGCTCGCCGAATTGCGTGCCGCCGAAGTCGACGAGAACGTGCGCGCAATCCTGATCAGGGCGGAGGGCCGCGTCTTCTGCGCTGGGAACGATATCAAGGAGACCAGCCGTTTCGAGAATCGCGGCGAAGCGCGCAGCTACTTCCTCGACCTGATGTTGCCGACGCTGGCCGCGATGGCCGGCAGCAGACTGCCAATCCTCGCAGAGGCGCACGGCATGGCGCTTGGCGCGGGGCTTGAACTGCTCCAGTTCTGCGACATCGTGATCTCCGCGGAGTCGTGCCGCTTCCAACTGCCGGAGACCGGCATCGGACTTTGGGCGACGGTCTATCTAGGTTCGGCGAGCTACGCGGGGAACCGCCGCATGTCGCAATTTCTGGCGCTCACCGGCGAGTCGATCACCGCCCAGCAGGCGCTCAACGCGCAGCTGGTGACTCGGGTCGTCGCCGACGACGAGTTGCGCGAGGCGGGACTCGCCGTGGCGGCCTCCATCACGCGCAACGCCCCACGAGCGACCGCAGTCAGCAAGGCGTTCGCGAATCGCACGATGCTAGCCGAGGCGCTGCCGGTGGTGCGCGACGCCCTCACCGAGCTGATCGAGCACACCATCTTCGACACCGAGGGACGCGAGGGGGTCGCGTCCTTCATGGAGAAGCGGCCGCCGGTCTTCCCGTAGGCGCACTCAATCACAGGATCGAACGGCGATGAACCTAGTAGCAAAGCACCAGCGCCTCACCGGCGACGACCCGATCCAGATCGGCATCATCGGCGGCGGCTTTATGGGGCGGCGGCATGTGGAGTCGATGTCGGCCTTGCGGCAGTTCGTCCTCGCTGGGGTGGCAGACCCGTACTCGACCTCGCTCGCCGACGACTACCGGGCGCGCGCCTTCACGGATCACCGCGACCTGCTGCAGTCGGGCATCGATGCGGTGATCATCGCAAATCCCAACGACGCGCACGTTGCCACAGCACTCGACGCACACGCGGCGGGCGTTCCCGCCCTCGTCGAGAAGCCGCTAGCCACAAACCTGAGCGCCCTCCGGCCGCTCATCGATGCGGCCAGTTCGGGCAGCCCACTGCTGGTCGGTCACCATCGCAGGCATCATCCGGCCATCGCACCGGCGCGCGCGCTCATCGACGCCGGTGCTATCGGACGACCGGTGGCGGTGAACGGGATGTGGATCACCCGCAAGGCAGACACGTACTTCGACGCCGCGTGGCGGAGGGAGCTCGGGGGTGGTGTCGTGCTCATCAACGCGGTCCACGACCTCGACCTGCTTCGCGTGCTCTGCGGCGAGATCTCGGCGGTTCACGCGACGTTCAGTTCGTCCACGCGCGGCTTCCCCGTGCCCGATACGGCGTCGGTGAACATCGAATTCGCGAACGGAGCGCTGGGGACCTACATCTGCTCGGATGCCGCAGTCTCGCCGTGGACCTGGGACCAAGCGACCCATGACGAACCGGCCTTCCCTTTCAACCGGGACGCATCGTGCTACTTCATCAGCGGCACGGAGGGTTCCCTGACATTCCCCCAGCTGGTCCGGCATCGGTACGACGGGAAGGGCGATTGGAACGAGCCGCTCTCGGCGGACTATCTTGTCGTTGCACCCGGTGACTCCTACACCCGGCAGCTGTTGCATTTCGCGGACGTCGTCCGCGGAGCCGCACTGCCGATGGTGAGCGTGCTGGACGCAGCTCGCACGATCGCGTTGCTCGATGCCGTCGAGCGCTCCTCCGTCACCGGAGAGCGCGTCTCGGTCGAGGCGAGGTATCTCGCGGAATGAGTTCGCATTTGGGGAGGTGGCCGCCGGACGAGCACTACGACGTCATCGTCGTCGGAGCGGGGATCGCGGGACTCACCGTTGCCGCATCGCTGGCGGACACCGGTCTGCACGTGGCCGTCCTGGAGAAGGCAGCGTCGATCGGCGGTACCAGCGCTCTCAGCGGGGGGTGGTTCGCCTTCTCGGGCACACCCGACCAGGCGGCGGCGGGCATTGCGGACACCGACCGCGCCTACATCGACGATATGGTCACCAGCGGGGAGGGTCTCGTTGACATCGAACTTCTTACAGCCATGGTGCGCGAGCAGACTGGGGCGTACGCCTGGATGAGAGAGGAACTCGGTGTGCGGTTCGATGTTGTCAAGCTCAGCTCCGGTCAGACGGTGGCACGAAGTCACCATGCCCCGATCGACGTCGTGCTGGGCGCCCTCCAGTCGCGCGTCGAGACCGGGAGGGGAGTTCATGTGCTGATGGGATGCCGGGCAACCCGGCTTCTCACCGCGGGCGACCGCATCGTCGGAATCGCCGCCGAGTCGGCAGGTGAGAGCAGACAGCTGATGGCGCGTGTCGGCGTCGTGATCGCAACCGGGGGGTTCACGCGAGCCGCGGACCTCATCAAACGGTTCGCCCCCGAGCAAGCCGATGCGATGCCGTACGGAGCCATCGGCAACACCGGAGACGGGCTTCTCATGGCCATGGATGCCGGCGCGGGCTACCGCGACATGGAACTGCTGTCCGGAACCTACGGCTCGCACCCGTTGACCACGATGGACGAGCATGAATTGCTCACCGCGTTTTACATGGGTGCGATCATGGTCAACACGCTCGGCCGGCGATTCGTCGATGAGTCGATCTCGTACAAGCAACTCGGGACAGCCGTGCTTCGAGAACCCGGGCAGCTGGCGTTCGAAGTATTCGACAGCGCGGTGCGTGCGAAGTCGCAGGCGGGCGTGCCGTTGTCGGACATCGGGCACCTCGAGGCGAAGGGCCGTCTGCTGGTGGCCGGTTCCGTCGAGAAGCTCGCCGAGCTCATGGACGTCCCGCCGGACCGGCTCCGTGACACGATCGACGAGTACAACAACGGCATCCGCGATGGCAGCGACGCGTTCGGGCGCACCGGCCTCTGCAACGGTGCCGGCTATCTGATCCCGGTCGCCAGCCCGCCGTTCTACGCCTACCCCGCCAAGACGCTCATGACCTCGACCTACTGTGGCCTGACCGTCGACGCCCTCGCGCGCGTTCTGACCGTGGCGGGGCGACCGATCGCAGGCCTCTACGCGACGGGAGAAGTCGTCGGGGGATTCCACGGCGCCGGTTACGTGACGGGGACTGCCCTCAGCAAGGGCCTTATCTTCGGCCGGGTGATCGCACGAGGTCTGGTGGCCGAGGCGGCTCAGACTGCTTCGTGAACCGTAAGGTTGCCGGCGCTGTGTGCGAAAAGCGTCGAGAGTCGCGCTGCGGCGTCCATCAGGGGACCGGACAGTTCGAGTAGCTTCTGCTCGGCCAACCTCACGGTGGGTCCGGCGATGCTGAGCGCTCCGGCGACGGAGTCACCGTCGAAGACCGGAGCCGCCACCGAGCCGACTCCGAGCGCGTACGTGTCGATGGCGATGGCGAACCCTCTGTCGCAGGTCTTGTGCATCGCGGCGCGGAGCTCGTCGATGTTCTGCGGTGCGTTGGGCCCGAACTCCTCCCGGCTTCCGATCCCCTGGGCCAGGATCCGCGTCATCGCCTCCTCCTCGGGGAGGTACGACATCCACACAATGCCGTTCGCCGAGCAGCTCAGGGTGACAGAGCTTCCCGATTCGGGGTCATACCGAAGTCCAGATCGCATCCCCTGCGCCTTCGCCACCCAAAGCATGTCGTTACCGTCCGTATCAACGACTGCGAGGCGGACGAGTTCCCGCGACATTTCGGCCAACTCGTCGAGGATCGGCTGCGAGACCCCGACGAGGTTGTTGGCGGCCAGGTGCTTGAGGCCGAGTGCGGCGATCTTGAGTCCAAGAGCGTAGTCGCCGAGCTCGCCCTTCTGATGAACGAAGTCGGCATCGATCAGCTCGGCGAGAAGTCGATGGGCAGCACTGCGCGGCATCTCGAGGGTGTCGGCGATCGTGTGCAGCGGGAGCCCGGCGTCCTGGCCTGCGAGCAGTTCGACGATCTGGAGCCCTCGCTCGAAAGAACTGGCCATTGTCACCTTCCGGAGTCCCCTGCCTCTTCTGCCGGCTGATGGCGTGAGAGTTCCCCTAATGTAACATTGTCCGAAGTTGGAACGCTGTTCTAACACTGCTAAGTTAGACAAACCCCGTCAAAACGCGGGCCACTCGAGGAAGAGAGCGAACTGTGACTGCAGACCAGGTTCCGCGGACGTACACCCACCTGATCGGCGGAGAATGGACGCCTGCAGGCGTAGGGTCGATGGACCGCCGGAATCCCGCGAACGGCCTCCTCACGGGAAGGTACGCATTGGCGAGCGTCGACGATGCCGATCGTGCCGTGGCGGGAGCCCGCGAGGCGTTCGACTCGGGCGTCTGGTCGACAATGGCATCCATCGATCGTGGCCGGATCCTCCTGGCGTGGGCAGAGCTGATCCGTCTCAACAAGGAGCGCCTCGCTCAGATCGAGGCTGCCGAGGTGGGCAAGCCGATTCGGATCGCGCGAGGCGACATCCAGGGCGCCATTGATCTGACGCAATACGCGGGCACTCTGGCTTTCGATATACACGGCGATGCGTTCGACCACGTTCACGGCACCGACCTTGGCGTCGTCCTGAAAGAGCCGATCGGCGTCGTCGCGGCGATCGTGCCGTGGAACTTCCCCGCGATCATCTACTCCCAGAAGGTCCCGTTCGCCCTCGCGGCCGGATGCACCGTCGTCGTGAAGCCGGCGGAGATGACGCCTGGGACCGCGCTCGAAATGTCGCGGCTCGCGCTGGATGCCGGCGTGCCGCCGGGGGTCCTCAATATCATCACCGGCGAGGGATCCGTGGTCGGACAGCGCCTGGCCGAGCATCCCGACATCGATCTGCTGTCGTTCACCGGGTCGACCAAGGTGAGTCATGACATCGCGGCGGCCGCCAGCACCACGCACAAGCATCTGTCGTTCGAGCTCGGCGGGAAGGGCGCGACGATCGTCTTCGACGACGCCAACCTCGACGACGCGGTCGACGGCGTGTTGTTCGGTGTGTATTTCAACCAGGGCGAAACCTGCATCGCGGGCACGCGGCTCCTCGTCCAGGACACCATCGCCGATGCGTTCGTCGCGCAGCTGGCAAGCCGAGCCGCCGAGCTGCGCGTTGGCGACGTGTTCGACGACGAGACCGACATCGGCGCGATGATCAGCGAGAGCCACCTCAAGAAGGTGTTGGAGTACGTGGAGTCCGGGACGGCAGCCGGTGCGACACTGGTGACCGGCGGCACCCGGGTCAATGTCGAGGGCATCGAAGACGGCCTCTTCGTCGCGCCGACGATCCTGGATCATGTCGCGGCCGCCTCGCGCGTGTTCCAGGAGGAAATCTTCGGCCCCGTGCTGGTGACCGCCCGCTTCACGACCGACGAGGAGGCGATCAGCCTCGCCAACGACACCGTCTACGGCCTGGCCAACGGCGTCTGGACGAAGAACGTCGATCGCGCCATCCGGTTCGGACGCGCTCTGAGGAGCGGGACGGTCTGGATCAATACGTCGAACGACGGGGCCCCTCAGCTTCCCTTCGGCGGGTACAAGGAGTCAGGCAACGCCCGGGAGAAGGGTCGCGCAGGACTCGAGGAGTACCTGGTGTCGAAGACCTTCCACATCCATGTGGGCCCGCGAACCCCGTTCTACTCGACACGAGCAGCCGTGCCCACCGAGTCTGCGTGACCGCGTCGCAGGTGCTGGCGGGTACGTCGATGCTTGTCACCGGTGGCGGCCGAGGGATCGGTGCGGTGATCGCGCTGGCCGCTTCCGAGGCGGGCGCGAGAGTGGCGGTGATGGCGCGCCGGACTCCCGACGCGACCCTGCACCGCATCCTCGCGCGCGGTGGCGAAGTGATCGCCATTACCGGTGACGTGTCGTCGGGGGACGACGCGCGGCGTGCCGTGGACGAGGTCCAGCACGCGTTCGGGCGCGTGGACGCGCTGGTGAACAACGCCGCGATCCTCGAGGTGGCACCACTGCTAGAGGTCAGCGAGGAGAGCTTCGATCGCGTCATCGCGGTCAACGTGCGCGGACCGTTCCTCATGACGCAGGCTGCCGGCCGGATCATGGTCGAGCAGGGCAGCGGCGTGATCATCAACATTGGGTCGGACCTGGCGGTCCGCGGGCGAGCGGAGTACGCGGCCTACGCGGCAAGCAAGGGGGCCGTGCTCCAGCTCACGCGAACCGCCGCGATCGAACTCGGGGCCAAGGGCATCCGTGTCGTGATGCTGTCTCCCGCAGTAACGAACACCGAGCTAGCGGCGCCGGCGCTCGCGGACCCCATACTCCGAGCTGAGCTGACCGCAAAGGGAACGCTCGACCTGATCAACGAACCGGAGGACGTGGCTGCTGCCGCGATCTTCCTGGCCTCACCCGCGGCCCGCACGGTGACGGGTTGCAATTGGCCGATCGACGCCGGCGTTCTCGCCCGGTAACCACACAAAAGGAGTAACTGGATATGACCCGAGTGAACGGAAAGGGACGCGTCGCCGTCGTCACAGGCGGCGGAAGGGGTGCCGGACGAGCAATCGCTCAGCGGCTGGCGGAGGACGGCTTCCGGATCGTCATCGGCGATGTCCGATCCGGATCGGCGGAGGAGGCGGCACGCGAGATCGCGGGCGTCGGCGTCGAGACCGCAGGCTTCGCCGTCGACGTGGCGTCCGCCTCATCGGTGGACGGCTTCGTGGCCGCGATTGTCGAACGATTCGGCACCATCGACGTGCTGGTCAACAACGCGGGCGTGATCTCGATTCTGCCGTTGAGCGAGATCGACGAATCCGAGTGGGACCGCGTGGTCGACGTCAACCTGAAGGGGCCGTATCTATGCACGCGGGCGGTCCTGCCCTACATCACTTCGTCGGGCTGGGGCAGGATCGTCAATATCTCATCGGATGTGGGAAAGCGCGGTGAGGCGAACCTCGCGCACTACGTCGCGTCGAAGTTCGGCGTCGTCGGCCTGACGCAGGCCGTCGGGGTGGAGCTCGCGAAGACAGGCGTGACCGTCAACGCAATCTGCCCGGCGATCATGAACACGGACATGATGAAGCAGATCGCGAAGGAGGGCGCTGCGGTGGCCAATGCGGACGAGACCGAGACCTTCGAGCACCTTTATGACGTCGTCCCGATGGGACGCGCGACCGAACCGACCGACATCGCCAACGTCGTGAGCTTCCTCTGCTCGGATGACGCATCGTTTCTGACCGGTCAGTCTTTGAACGTGACCGGCGGACGCTGGATGACCTAGCTCGAGCGTCGTGAGAGCGCCTCGACGTCGTATCCACCGCGTCCGCCGAGGCGCGATCACGCATGCCCTCCTGTCCGCGTCACCAGTTCGCTATTTGACACGATCGGGCTCGCCCATCTAACTTGAACACAGTTTCAAACTGAAATGCTGTTTCAGTAGGACAACAACGAGGTTGTCGACGCACTCGGAGCCTCGCATTTGATCAACCCACGAGCTACCCCGTCGTGGCGAGAGGAGTCCCGATGCCGGCGAACATCACCACGACGACCGAAGCACGTGCGACCGTACCGCCGGACGCCGAGTCGCCCCGGCGGACGAGACTGTCGCTGGCAACTTTCGGGGCCCGCTACGGAATGCTGTCGGCATTCGTCGTGATGCTGCTCGTGTTCCTCATCACCAACGAGGACTTCCGTCAGCCGGCGAACTTGCTCAACGTGCTCCAGCAGAGTTCTGTGATCGGCATCGTCGCTTGCGGCATGTCCGTGATGATCATCGCTGGGGGCTTCGATCTCTCTGTCGGGGCGATCGGAGCGGCCTCAACGATGGCGGGTGCCGCGATCATGACGAGCACGGGCTCGATCCCCGGCGGCGTCGTCGGGGGATTGAGCGCGGGTCTCGCCGCGGGTGTATTCAACGGCCTGCTCGTCTCGCGCATCCGCATCACGCCTTTCGTCGCGACTCTTGGTAGCAGCACGATCATCCTCGGGATCGTTTATGCCTCGACTAACGCGGCTCCGATCTCCGGTATCCCTCTGGAATACGTTCAGCTCGGACTGGGTAAGGTCTTCGGTTTCCCGATCCCGGCCATCGTCTTCGCAAGCGTCGCACTGCTGGTATTCGCAGTGCTCAAGTTGACGAAGATCGGCCATTACGTCTACGCGGTCGGATCCAGTCGCGAGGCGAGCCGGCTGGCTGGCGTTCCGGTGGAGCGTGTGCTTCTGTTCACCTTTACGGTCGGAGGCATTCTCGCCGGCCTGGCGGGCCTGGTTCTGCTCGGGCAGACCAGCATCGGCCAGCCGACGGCGGGCGTTAGCTGGCCGCTCACCGCAATCGCCGCCGTCGTCGTCGGCGGCACGCCACTGCGTGGGGGAAGCGGGGGTGTGCAATCCGCGGTCATCGGCACGCTGCTTCTCGGCGTCCTGGCCAACGCACTCAATCTTTACGGCGTCTCGCCGTATTGGCAGCCCGCAGTGACGGGAGCAGTTGTGCTGCTTGCCGTCGGGGTTGACAGCTATAAGCGCAAGTCAGTTGGAGGCATGGTATGACAACACAGATCATGCGGCGCTTCGGCGTCGCCGGAATCTTTGCAGCGGTTGTTCTGTCGGTAGCGGCGTGTTCGACTCCGTCCAGCACGGATGCGGGCGGCGGTAACAACACATTCGACATCGGGGTGCTTGTCGCCGACACCACGATCCCGTACTACACCCCGATGATCGAAGGTGAGAAGCAGGCAGCTGAAGACCTTGGCGCCACGGTTGACGTCCAGAACGGACAAGGCGACCTCGCACAGCAGATCGCGATCATCCAGCAGTTCGTCGTACAGGGCAAGGATGCGCTCGTCGTCACCACCAGCGACGGTGTGGGGATCGTGCCTGCCCTGCAGGCAGCACACAGCGCCGGGATCCCGGTGATCGCCAACAACACCGTGATCAAAGACGACAAGGTCGTCACGTACGTCGGGTCCGACAACGTCACATTCGGCCAAACCATGGGCAAGGCGGTGTGCAATCTCCTCGACGGAAAGGGCAAAATCGCGGTGATCCTCGGCATTCTCGGCACCTCCCCCCAGCTGGACCGCCAGTCCGGCCTGAACGGTACGATCAGCGCCGAGTGCCCCGGCGTCGAAATCCTCGCCGAGCAGACCGCCAACTGGGACAACGGACAGGCACTCGCCGTCGGCCAGGACTACCTGAACAAGTACGGACCTGGTGAGATCGACCTCATCGTCGACCAAGGCCCGGAGGGCATCGCTCCCGCGCAGTGGGCTGCCAAGAACGGACGCGACGATGTCCGCTGGGTCGTGGGCGACATCCCGAAGGCGGTGGCGCCCGCCATCGAATCCGGGGTCATCTCGACAGCCGTCTGGCAGGACCCGTACGACCAGGGCTACAAGTCGGTCGAGGACGCGATCAACTGGCTGAAGGGTGACAAGGACAAGGTCCCCCAGCCGCGCCACTACAGCAAGAACATCGTCATCACGAAGGACAACCTGGGAAAGATTAAGCCCTACTGAGTCACGGCTCGAACTCATCCCTCGACTGAGGAATATCGGATAAATGGACACGCCCAGATCGAATAATGTCCCGGCGCGCCCCGGGCGATCGGCGGTAGCCGACGCCCGGGGCGGCGCTCCCGCGCTTCTCGACATGCGCGGCATCACGAAGGACTTCCCGGGGGGTCGGGTGCTTCATGGGGTGGACTTCCGTCTCGAAACCGGCGAAGTCCATGCCCTCGTGGGCGAGAACGGCGCGGGCAAATCGACTCTGATGAAGGTCCTCGCCGGTCTTTACCCGGATCACGGGGGAACGATCGAGCTCGCGGGAAGCCCCGCGAACATGCGCACCCCTCGCTCGGCGCTCGCCGAGGGTGTGGCAGTCATCTACCAGGAGTTCGCGCTCGCCCCTGATTTGACCGTCGCCGAGAACATTGCTCTCGGCAGGGAGCCGGGTCTCGGGATCGCGGGATCGATCAGTCATCGCGCCGTGCGTGCGCGGTCGGCGCGTGAGGCCCGCGAGCTCGGTATTGACCTGCCGATGGACGCCCCGGTTGGCGACCTCGGTGTGGCCGACCAACAGTTGACCGAGATCGTCAAGGCCGTGGCGCGCAACGCTCGTGTGCTCGTCATGGACGAGCCCACCGCGCGACTCTCCGCTAAGGAACGCGACCGGCTGTTCGAGATTATCCGCGGGCTGTCCGAGCGCGGCGTTGGCATCGTCTACATCTCTCACTTCCTCGAAGAGATCTTCTCCGTCGCAACGCGGGTGACGGTCCTCCGTGACGGAGAACTCGTGGTCTGCGACGAGCTACGGAACCTCGATCTCGCACAACTCGCCCGGCTGATGGTTGGGGACAAGTTCCGCGAGATCGAACTCAGCACGCGCCAGAACCTCTCCTCCACCAGCCAGGAGAAGGTGGTCGCCCTCGAGGTGGATGGCTTGAGTGTCGAGGGGTCCGTTCACCCCACAAGTTTCACGGTTCACCGGGGTGAGGTCATCGGCTTCGCAGGGCTGCAGGGTTCCGGTCGCACCGAGATGGTCGACGCCATCGTGGGGAACCGGCCGGTCCGCCGTTCTGGGACTATTCGGACTTCACGGTTTGCTGGCCTTCCCCGCAATCCGTGTGCCGCATTATCGGCGGAGGTCCTGCTGCTCCCGGCAGCGCGGAAGACGCAGGGCATCCTGACGGTTCGACCTGTCGCCGAAAACATCGTCATCGCCGCGTTGGATCGGCATCTGTCTGTTGCCGGATTCGTGCGTACCCGGAAGCGTCGAGCACGTGTCGAGCAACTGATGGAGCGGTTCGCGGTGCGCCCGCTAGATTCTCGCCTCGACATCGGCGCATTGAGCGGTGGCAATCAGCAGAAGGCGCTCTTCGCGCGCGCCACCGCGGCCGAAGCGGCCGTGCTCATCCTCGATCAACCGACCGCGGGAGTTGATGTCGGGGCGACGGTGGAGCTCTACGATCAGGTCGACGCGCTCACGGCTGCCGGCGTCGCAGTGATACTCGTCTCGGACGACCTCACCGAACTCCTGCGTCTCTCCGACACGATCGTGTTGATGAAGGACGGCGTCGCCTCCGCGCCGCGCCCGGCATCGGCATTCGATCGCGCGAGCCTCCTCGCTGCGATCACCGGCAGTTCCGACGAGAAGGTAATTGACTCGAACAAGGAGACGCAGCCATGAGGGCCCCCGTCCAGGTGGGGCTCGTCGGCGCTGGGCCGTGGGCGGAGATGGTGCATGCGCCAATGCTCGCGGCAGGACCGGAGATCGCGCTCAGCGGAGTGTGGGCCCGCAGGCCCGAAGCCGCCGGTGCACTCGCAGAGCGTTTCGGCACCCGTCCTTTTGGTTCGTTCGAGGAGCTGCTCGACAACAGCGAAGCGGTCGCCTTCGCCGTCCCGCCGGCCGTTCAGGCCGATCTCGCTATTCAGGCGGCAGCGGCCGGCAAGGGTGTGCTGCTCGAGAAGCCAGTCGCTGAAAACCTGGTCGACGCGGAGCGGGTGGCGGACGCTATCGGCTCTGCCGGTGTGGTATCGATCGTCACTCTCACGTATCGTTTCGCCGCCGCTGTCCGCGACTTCATCTCCGAGGTCTCGGCCATCGAATTCCGAGGCGGCCGGTCCCTGTTCCTGACTAACGCTTATCTGGGTGGGCCCTTCGCCACCGAGTGGAGGTTGTCCAGCGGTTCTCTGCTCGACATCGGACCCCATGCCATCGATCTGCTCGAGGCGACGGTCGGGCCAGTCGTGGCCGTACGGGCCGCGCACGGCGCCCGCAATTGGACAGCAGTAACCCTGGAGCATGCGAACGGCGCGGTGTCGCAGGTGTCGCTTTGCTCGCACGCGGCGACCGACCCGCTGCGCATCGAGTTGGACCTCTACAACGAGGAGGTCACGCGTTGGCTTGACGTCACCAAGGCGATGGGTAACGTCTACGGGGAGATCCTGCTGACCGGCAATCGTCCCCTGGGGGACGCCGAAGCGTTCCAGACGCTCCGCTCGGAGTTTGCTCATGCAGTCCGGTCCGGCGAACCGCATGCGCTCGACGTACAGTACGGGCTTCGGCTCCAACGCATCGTTGACGCTGCGGGCCGGGATCTCGCCACCGCTGGCGAGCGGGTGCTCTGATGGCGGTGATCCACGTCGTGCTTATCCAATGGCGCGGGGACACAACCGCGGCCCAGCTCGAACGCGCACGCTCGACGGCCCGCGGAATGGCCAATCGCATCCCCGGTATCGACGGCCTGAACGAGGGCCCAAGCGTCAGCCCCGAAGGCCTCGAGCAGGGACATGACTATGCGCTGGTCATCCGCTTCTCCGACACCTCTGCCCGCGACCGATACCTGCCGCATCCGGTCCATCAGGAACTCGTAGAACAGATCCGCGAGCACGCGGTCGCCGTCACTGTCTTCGATCTCGAGGGGGCCTCGTCGTAGGGCTGGCGCCACGAGCGCAAGCGACTGCTTCGGGAATCGCAAGGGAACGTGAATTCCGCCCCGGTGGTGGACTTTCGAGTGGTTCTCGATGTCTACTGCGCCGCCGGGATGGCAGCGATGGTGCCAGTATCGCTAGCTAGTGGGCTGAAGTAAGGCCATGGATGTCTCGGAGAGGTAGCGGCGGTCGCTGACGTGCCACTCGTCGTGGGAGTCGTGGAGGACGGCTCCGACGAGTCGTATGACAGAGTCCTCGTTTAGAAAGATGCCGACGACGCGGACGCGGCGTTAGATCTCGCGGTTGATCCGCTCGAAGCTCTCATGTCAAGCAGCGGTGGGCTGAGCATCGTCGGCAGCCGCTGAGAAGGCCCTCGACGTCCACCGCCACAACTGTCGATCACCGCCACCGTCGCGGTGTTCTTGTGAGGGTCGATCCCGGTCAACCCCGTGCATCTAAACCATCGTCGCTCCTGTCCCGTTTCACCTATCGTGAGGAAAAGCGGGGCACGGCGATGGCAGATCTGGGTTGAGTCGTCAGATGTCCTACGGCGGCCAGGCGCGAGAGGCGTACCGCGACATCAACGGCTACCTCCACCCACCCCACCCGGACCGGGCACCAATGGCATGTCGGAACGAGACCATTCGCGACGACTGCAGTGATCAAACCGTGAGCGCAGCCCAATGCTCAATGCACCGCCACCGAAGTTCCACGAACCTTGGGGCATCCGCATTAGCATCACCAGAGCGGGTAACAGGGGTTCACTTCTAGTAGTGGTCGAGGTCAACACCACCAAACAGGCTCTTCACAGTTGAGGGTGTAGAGCAGGTCGGCGCGTCGGTCGCGGGATAGGCGTCGAGGTCTTCCGATGATGGAAGTTCTCACACCGCCCACCTGGAAAACCTCGACATGCCTGACGCTACCCCCGTTGCTGGCCTTCGCCTGCCCTGACCTGACCACGTTCTGTCGTCTGGACGAGCTCTGGTGGAAATCGCACGGCCGACGTCGCTCACGACAACGGCCACTCGCCCCAGGACGCGCCGGTCGACGTCCTGGTGACCGGGTCCGGTCGGCAAGTTGGCGGCCCTGCTCGCCCGAGCCGGGCACTCGGTGCTGGCCACCGGGCGCAAGGAGCACAGCTACCCGCTCCCCCGTGGTGGCCCACGACGCCGAGACCGCCCGCATCCTCCAGGACGCCGGTCTCCCGGTCGACGCCATGCCGGACGCAGTCGAGCCGTCCGACGACATGTACGTGCGGGTCAACGGCGACGGGGAGGTCCTGCAGATGGTCGACTGGACGGGCGGCGACCCGTCGGGCTGGAACAACACCTACTTCGACCACCAGCCCGCGCTCGAGGGGTCAGCTGGACTGGCGCCTCATGGGTTAAGCGTGGGTCAAGCGGTGGCTGTCTGCGTCCGCGGTGAGACAACAGTTCCTGCTTCTACTTCGATGGCGGCACGCAGACGTCGGCTTGCCCTGTCCATGTGCGCCTGCATGGCCTGGCCAGCGCGCTGGACGTCGCCATCGGCGATGGCGTCCAGGATGGGTGTATGCATCGCGAACGACGACTCGGTTTCGCCAGCTGCGGTGATGACGCGGGTCGCCCAGACGTGCAGGAGCGTCTGCAGGCTCCGGAGGATTCCGGCCAAGACGTCATTCTGCGCGACGCGAGCGATGGCGAGATGGAACTCGACGTCCCATCGCACGTACTCAGTCGCACTGCTGGCCTGCCGCATGTAGTCGGTGAGCTGCCTGAGGTCTTCGACGTCCTGGTCGGACCGTCTGGCGGCGGCGAGCTGCGCCAGGACTACTTCGAGCGCGCTCCGGGCTTCGACGACCTCGCCCGCGCGACGCTCGCCAAGGAGTAGGCCCCACTCGATGATCTGAGGGAGTAGGTCACTTGCCTCGTTGCGCAGGAACGTACCAGTTGAAGGTCGGACCTCGACCACCCCGAGCAGGCTGAGCGACTTGAGAGCGTGCCGAAGCGCTGCTCGACCCACCGACAGCACCTCTGACATCCGCCGTTCGGAGGGGAGTTTGTCCCCTGGCCTCAACCCTGAAGAGACGAAGTAGTCCATGAGCTTGCGGATCAGCTCGGACTCCAGCGTTTCGCGGGCGTCGATGGTGAACGTTGGCAGCGGTGTCGACATGAAGGTCAGCGGCTCATCGCGCGGTCGTTCGCATGCCGCCAACGTACGTCCGCCCGCGGACCCGGTCAACCACAACACCGGTTGACTGGTTAACCAGTCTGCATTAGCCTTCACTACGTACGACCGTGCGGCCGTACTCCCCCGCATCGACGACGCTGATAGGGAGCTGACAGATGCCGCCTCTGGCGCCCAACCGCCCAGCCTTTGCCCTCGACCACACAGGTCTGGTGGTCCCAGATCTCGATGCCGCTGTCGCCTTCTACCTGGCCGCGTTCGGGATGAGGGTGGTGTCACGCGAGTCCGACACCGACGTGCCAGCAGCGGCCATCGGCCTCCCCGGGGAGCACGTCCGGCTTCGGGGGGCGATCCTGCAATCTGGCGCGACCCACCTTGAGTTGCACCAGTACCTCTCCCCGGTCGGAACGGGGCAGCGTCGGGCCTGTGATACCGGGTTCGGTCACATTGCCTTCGTCGTCGCTGACATCGACGAGGCCCACCGCTTCCTGAGCAGGCACGGCGTGACTTTCAACACCGAACCTCAGCTCATCGTCACTGGTGGTCTCGCCGGCCGCCGCTGGGTCTATGGCCAAGATCCGTGGGGCAACGTCATCGAGCTCGGTCAGAACCCACGAGAGAGCAGCCTCGGATGAACTCCTCCATCACCGCCTCCGACACGTCGATTGACTTCCGGCAGCTGAACGGCCTGACCGACCTAGGTGCCAGCCGACTGGTGGTGGTGTCGATGGCCGCTTGCCGATCGGCTGACGACGTCAGCATCGCCGCAACGGAACTTGTTCGCCGGCTGCGGTCTGAGGCGGCGCAGGGCTCCTTGCAGCAGGCCAGGTCCATCGTCGTCCTGACGGTGCCTGAAAACCACGACCCGGCCTTTCGCAGCGCGGCGGTTCAGGCGCTGCGCGGGATCGTGCAGTCGGTGACGCGTGAGTTTGCCCACCGAGCGCAGGCGATGAACCTGCTCGTGGTCGACCGGTCGCGCCTTGAGTCGGCGAGATCCACCTTGCAGTACCTCGACGACCCCCACGGCGGCTACACCGCCGGCTTCACGTTCGACATCGCAGCCGCGGAGGCGCAGGCATGAGTGTTCTTGTCACTGGCGCAGTCGGCGCGATCGGGTCCGCCACGGTGGACCGGCTGCTCGCCGCTGGCGACGACGTGCTCGCCCAGGATCTGGACCCGTCACCACTGGAGGGGCGCCCTGGTGTCACCACGGTGGCGGGTGACCTCCTCGCCACAGCCACCCTCGACCGCCTCGCTGGCCTGGCCGCAGCAACCGGGTTGAGAGCGGTCGTCGCGGCACACGGTGTGGCGGGGTCCAACGCGCTCGCCAACTGCAGCGACACCTTCATCAACCGGGTGTTGACCATCAACTGGGTTTCGATCCCGCGGCTGTACGACGCGGTGGGCGACACGCTACGCGCCAGCCGGGGCACCTTCGTCGCCGTCTCCTCCCAGGCAGCACTCGGCGGAGAGTCAGAGAACGTTGTCTACTGCGCCGCGAAGTTCGCAGTCAACGGCTGGATCACCGCGCAGCAGGCCGTCGTGCCGGAAGTGTCGTTCCACTCCTTGTGCCCGGGCCCGACGCACAGCGCTCTGCTCATGGCGGCGCAAGCGCAGTTCGCGGCGGCGATGGGTCTCACCGTTGAGCAGTACGCGGTGGAACGGGCCAAACAGATCTCGCTCGGTCGCTATGGAGAACCCCGCGAGATGGGTGCGGCGGCCTTCTACCTCACTCGTCCCGGCCCCCGCCCTACTGTCCTGCCGGTCACCGGCGGCGACGTCCTCCTGTGATGACTGACAATGAGGGAACCACGGTGACCCCGACCACGGCGGCGGCGCACACCGAGACTGAAGTCCTCAAGAAGGTACGCTCTCGCAACCCCGCACTCGTGCTCGGACTTCGCGCGGTCCGGACCGGTCCAGTCCTCATCCTGCTACTGATCATCTTGGCCCTCTTCATCGCGACACCGGACTTCTTGACCATCGGCAACCTGGCCAACGTCGGGACTCAGACCACGGTGGTCGCGGTCCTCGCCCTGGGGCAGTTCATGGTGATCCTCACCCGTGGCATCGACCTCTCGGTTGGATCGATCCTGTCCTTGACCTCAGTCGTCGGAGCCCAGCTCTTCGTCAGCGCTCATCTCGGGAACCTCGCTCTCGTCGCGATGATCATCGCCGGCATGCTGATCGGTCTGGTGAACGGGATGGTGCTGGTCAGATGGCGTATCCCGCATCCGTTCATCGTCACCTTGGGCATGCTGAACGTTGCCGGGGGAGCGGCACTGCTGTTGTCAGGTGGGAGTGCTGTCCTCGGCGCACCAAGTATTGCGCTCGCGATCGGCAGCGGAGACATCCTGGGCCTGCCCATTGCGGTGGTGTTCGCTGTCGTCCTGATCGCGATCGCTTGGCTGTTCACCAGCCGTGTACAGGCCGGACGCTGGCTTTACGCCCTCGGCGGCAACCCCGAGGGAGCCACTCGGTCCGGCATCCCCGTGAACAAGGTGCTGGTGATGACCTACGTCCTCAGCGGTCTGTTCGCTGCCTGTGCAGCCATCATCGTGCTCGGTCGCACCGAATCCGGCTACCCCATCGCCGGCCTGGGCTTGGAGCTGGACGCCATCGCTGCCGTAATCATCGGAGGCACCAGCTTCTTCGGTGGCCGCGGGACCATCGGCAACGTCGTCGTCGGCGCGCTCATCCTTGGGGTGTTGCGCAACGGCCTGAATCTGCTCAACGTCAGTTCCTTCTGGCAGCAGGTCGCCATCGGCCTCATCTTGGTCGTCGCAGTCGGTATCGACGTCTTGCGAACCGACATCGAGAGGAAGATCCGCACTGCCGAAGCGAAGGTGCTCTCCGCATGACCATCGAACACATCACCGACGCCGACGGCCGAGTCGTGCCCCTCCTCGAAGTGCGCGACGCGACGATGAGGTTCGGCGCGGTCACTGCGCTGAACGGTGTCAGCCTGACCCTGAACCGGGGAGAGATCCTGGCTCTGCTCGGCGACAACGGCGCCGGCAAGTCCACCATGATCAAGTGCATCAGCGGGGTGCAGCAGTTGACTGAGGGGCAGATCCTCCTCGACGGCCAGACCATCTCGCCACGCTCGCCCAAGGAAGCCCGCGAGCTGGGCATCGAGACCGTCTACCAAGACCTGGCCCTGTTCGACAACCTGTCCGCCGCACAGAACTTCTTCGCCGGACGCGAAATCAAGCGGCCCTCATGGCTAGGCCCACTTGCCCTGGTCGACCGCAGGGCCATGACGCGACGGACCGCGGAGAACCTCGAACGACTCCAGGTCGGGGTGCACGACCCCAGCGGCGCGGTCGGCTTGATGTCGGGCGGCCAACGGCAAGCCATCGCCGTCGCCCGTGCCGAAGCCTGGGCCAAGCGGATCGTGATCCTCGACGAGCCCACTGCAGCGCTCGGGCAGCGCGAGTCAAAGAACGTGCGAGAACTCGTCCGCCGGCTCCCGCAGAAGGGGATCTCGGTCATCCTCATCTCGCACAATCTCGAGGAAGTGATCTCCCTCGCCGACCGGGCCGTCGTCTTCCGCCAAGGTCGCCTCGTCGGCGAAGTGGAGCCCACCGTCGAGCACCAGGAACAGATTGTCTCCATGATCGTCGGCGCCACCGCCCCTACCACCTCGTGGGGCTGACACTGCGCCGAACCTGCGTCAGCAGCGCAACACCTCCAGTAATCCACTCTCATTCGGCAACACAAAGGGGTCTGAACATGAAGAAGTCCACTGTCGGGGCCATCGTCGTCGCAGCGAGCCTCACGATGACGCTTACCGGTTGCAACCGCGACAGCGCCTCCACCGGCTCCAGTAGCAGCGGAGCCGAGGCGGTCACCATCGGGGTCGTGCCGAAGACACTGCAGAACCCTGTCTGGCAGGGCGTCATCAAGGGAGCGGAAGACCAGGCCAAGACCAAGGGCAACATCACCATCAAGGCCTCCGCCCCCAACAGTGAGGAAGACATCACCGGCCAGATCAACAAGATCCAAGACCTCATCACGCAAGGCGTGGACGCCCTGGTCGTCGCACCCGCCGGAGACTCGCTGCAGCCTATCCTGCAGCAGGCCGTCGACAAGGGCATCCCGGTGGTGCTCATCGACACCGACATCGAGGGTTTCACAGCCAAGACCGCCTTCGTGTCCTCAGATCAGGCGGGGGGGGCGAAGGGTGTCACCGACGCCGCGGTCAAGGCGCTCGGCACGGACGTGAAAGGTGCCGAGGTCGGCCTGCTCGACTTCCCCGGCAACACCACCGTGCAGGCACGCGTGGACGCGGCGAAGCAGATCTACGAGGAAGCCGGCGCGAAGGTCGTCGCCGAGCTTCCAGGCAAGTGCGACCGTGCGACGGCGCTCAACTCAACCACCGACATGCTGACGGCCAACCCCAACATCAAGGCCATCTTCGGCGGCTGTGGCCAAGGCGCCACTGGTGCCGCACTCGCCGTGGGCAACGCCAAGAAGACCGTGGTCGTCACCGGATTCGATGGGATCAACGGCGAGTTCGAAGACATCCAGAAGGGCACGATGCTGGCCACGCTGCTGCAGGACTTCCCCAAGATCGGCGCCCAAGCTCTCGACGTCGCCCTCGCCGCACACAACAAGCAGCCCGTCCAGAAGACCTACGAGGTTCCTGGCATCGTCATCACCAAGGACAACGTCAGCCAGTTCCAGCCCGCCGGCTAGAACGCATGCTCCGGATGCGCCGCCCCGGGCCGCCACCAGCGGCGGTACGCCCTATCGCATCGAACTGCACACTCGAACCGGACTGCATGGGAGATTGACCGTGACCGAGACCCCTTACCACCAGGCGCTGCTGGACGACCTGCTCGACCGGAATGGCATCGATGTCGTCCTGGCGACGACGAAACACAACATCCAGCACCTCCTCGGCGGCTACCGATACTTCTTCTTCGCCCTTGCCGAAGCGACCGGGGTCAGTCGGTATCTGCCTGCCCTGGGCCTGGTCCGCGGTAGATCCGACCAGGCCTTTTACATTGGCGCCGGGAACGAGGACTGGGGCACCGAGGACGGTTCAGTGCTGGTACCCGACATCCAGAACGTCAGCTGGACCAGTATCGACACGGCTCGCGCGGTCGCAGCCGCACTGCAGGCACGCGGACTCGAAGCCGCCACCATCGGGGTCGAGAAGTCGTTCATCCCCGCCGACGCCCTCGACACGTTGCGCGAACTCCTCCCTACCGCAAACTTCGTCGAGGTGCTTCCCGTCCTGGAGACCATGCGGGCCGCGAAGTCGCCACAGGAGCTGGCGCACGTCCGCTACGCCTCGGTCGCCATCGTGGAATCTATGCAGGCCGCGTTCCGCGAGGCGCAGCCCGGAATGACCAAGCGAGACCTCGCAGAGATCTTCCGTCGCGAACAGACCGCTCGCGGCCTGTTCTACGAGTACGCTCTCGTCACCATCGGCGGCTCGATGAACCGCTCTCCCTCCGAGGACACCTGGCGGTCGGGGACTACGCTGTCGCTCGACTCCGGTGGCATGTACCGGGGCTACATCGGCGACCTGTCGCGGATGGGAATCGACACCGCGCCGACCCCCCGCATGGTGAAGCTCCTCGACCAGGTCGAAGAGATGCAGCAACTCGCCCGAACTGTCGTCCGGGCAGGCCGGCGCGGCGGCGATATCTATGACACGGTCCTGCGGGCTATTCCCCAGCTGCCAGACGGACCGACGATGAAGTTCGTCGCGCACGGCATGGGCCTGATCACCCACGAGTCACCCCGACTGACCTCCACCGGGCCTGTGCCTTACCCCGCCACCCACCGCGACGATCCCCTCCAGGCAGGGATGGTGTTGTCGATCGAGTCGTGGTTCGAGGACCACGAAGCCGGCTTCATCAAGATGGAAGACACCCTTATCGTCACCGACGACGGTTGGGAAGCACCTGGCGATGACGCCCGCGGGTGGAACCGCACGGGCAGCTGATCATGGTCCGAGCACCTTCCCCGTGGATCCTGGTTCTCGATGACGACCCCACCGGTACCCAAGGGGTCGCCGGAGTCCCGGTCGTCATCCAGCCATCGGCCGCCGCCTTCCGTTGGGCTGCCCAGCAGGGTAACTGCGCCTACGCGCTGACCAACACTAGAGCTATGACGCCCGGACACGCTCGCGACACTGTCATCACCTTCGTCGAGGCGGCGCAAGGCGTCGCCAACCAACTTGGTCGAGACCTCACCGTCATCAACAGGAGCGATTCCACCCTGCGCGGCCACTTCCCCCTCGAGATCGAGCAGCTGCAGACGACAGCGCGGCCGGACCTCTACCGCGGCTGTCTGCTCGTCCCTGCGTTCCCTGATGCAGGACGAGTCACCATCGACGGGATCCACTCTGTCCGCAGGAACGGTCGACTGGTCCCGGTGGCAGAAACGGAATTTGCCACCGACTCCACCTTCGGTTACACCGACTCTCGCCTGACCGATTGGGCCAGTGCGCGCGTCCCCCGCACTTGGCGTGTGGTGCACCTGCCCAGCAGAACGATCGACCGTGGCAGGGACGCCGTCGTCGAGTTCCTCGACAACCAGGTTCGATTCACCGTCGTCTGTCCTTCCGTTCGCGACGATGCCGACCTAGCAGTCCTGGCCTCTGCACAGCGCCACCTCGAGGAGGTTGGCGTGCACTACCTGGTACAGGCAGGGCCCGCCTACCCACGCCACCTAGCCGGGATCACCGCGACCGATACCGTAGCCGTTTCTGGCGACTCGCCCGGCGTCGTCGTCGTGGGCAGCCACACCCAGCTGACAACCAGCCAACTCGCGCACGCTCAGGCTCGGTTCGACCTCAGCACTGTCGACATCGACGTAGCTCGTCTCCTGTCGGAAGCCGCAGCCGACGAGGTCAACCGCTGCGTTGCGGAGGCTCGCATCGCACTTCAAAGTCACTCAGTCATCTTGGCGACCACCCGACTGCGACAGGCCGACCCAGACGAAGCTCTATCGCTACAGATCGCTAACCAAGTCGCTCGCGGCGTGGCAGAGATCACCCGACAGATCCTCCTCGTCCGGCCGGGCTTCGTCATCTCGAAGGGCGGCATCACATCTCGCGACGTCGCGGCGGTCTCACTTGGCTGGGACTCGGCGCTGGTCGAAGGTCCCTTGGTAGACCAGACGTTGCCTGTCTGGTCTGCTCCGGGCGCACCCGACGGCGACACTCGGTTGATCATCTTCCCCGGCAACGTGGGAGAGGAAGACCTCCTCAGCCGCGCACTCGAGCACCTCTCCGTACGCCAGCGCGATCACCACCTAGGAGCCTCTGCGTGACGACCGACAGCAAGCTGAGCAACCTACTCACCCAAGCTCGACACACCGAACCTCTCGTGGGCCTGATCGTCAAGATGAGCAACTACGCGATCGTCGAGCTAGCCGGACACCTCAACTTCGACTTCGTGCTGATCGACACAGAGCACGGTGTCGGAGAAGGTCTAGAGCTCGACCACCACCTCCGCGCTGCTGACGCAGCCCGGATTCCCGCGATTGTCCGGATCAGCGATCTGAGCCGGACCGAGGTAGCCCGTGCCCTCGACGGCGGTGCCACCGGCGTCGTCATCCCGCAGGTCGGGTCGGCCGAGGAAGCCGCGACAGCGGTGCAGTTCGCTCACTACCCTCCCGTGGGGCGTCGCGGCCTAGCCACCAGCACCCGAGCCGGGCACCAAGGAGTCCTGGCCGCAAAGGAGCACCTGGCTGCCGCAGAACAAGACACTCTGGTCATCGTGCAGATCGAAAGCCGTGCCGGGGTCGAAAACTGTGCCTCCATCTTGGCCGTCCCCGGAGTGTCTGCGGTGTGGATCGGGCTCAATGACCTCAGCTTGGAGTACGGCTACCACAACCAGCTGGACCACCCCGGGATCCAGGCCGCTGTCGACACCGTGCTGGCTCAGACGCGCGTCACCGCAACCCCTGTATTCATCATCGCCGACGACAACGAAACCGCCCGGCTGTGGGCAGCCCGTGGCGCCCGTGCCCTGCTCATCAACTTCTTGTCCGTCGCCGCCCGCAGTCTGTCCACCCTCAAGGAGTCGCACAGCCGGCTCGTGCTAGGAGAAACCGCATGACCATCGACGAAGAGAGCCTGCTCCACACCAACGTCCTCGACCGGCTCCGCCTCGACGGGCGAGTTGCCGCCGTCACAGGGGGCGGTCAGGGTATCGGCCGCGGCTTCGCCCTCGCCCTCGCCCAAGCTGGGGCTGCCGTCAGCGTCGTCGACCTCGACGGCGCACGAGCTCAAGACGTCGCCGACGACATCACCCAGTCCGGTGGTAAAGCCATCGCTATCACAGCCGACGTGCTGAACGACGACGACATCAAGCAGTTTGTCGGCACCACTATCAACACCTTCGGACAACTCGACATCGCAGTAAACAATGCTGGCGTCAACCGCAACTCCGCAGCCGAGGAAGCCACCCTTGATGACTGGGACCTGCACCTAAACCTGAACCTCCGCGCGGTCTTTCGAAGCTGCCAGCTCCAAGCTCACCACATGCTTCCACGCGGCTACGGCAAGATTATCAACACTGCCTCGATGTCATCACTGCTCGTACCACACCCTCAAAAGCAGGCCCCCTACAACGTCTCTAAGGGAGGCGTCGTCGCACTTACCCGGTCCTTGGCCGCAGAGTGGGCCGATCGAGGAGTGCGCGTCAACTGCATCTCCCCGGGCATCGTACGCACAGCCCTCATTGAGGAGTCGGAGACGCTGCGGCCCTTGGTCCAGCGGTGGCTCAGCGACATTCCCGCCGGCAAGCTCGCCGAGGCATCCGACCTCCAAGCCGCGATCGTCTTCATGGCCAGCAGCGCGTCCGACTACATGACCGGTCACAACCTCGTGATTGAGGGAGGACAGTCCCTCTGGTGAGCGAGACAGAGGCGGAGCGGCCGCTCTGTGACACCCGCGGCGTCGGGAAGCTGTTCGGCGGGGTGGCCGCACTTGTTACGCAGCACCAGGTTGGTCACCAGCCTCGACGGCTCGGCCGCGACGCCCCGCCAGGCGAGCGCGTGCGCGGTCGTGGTCCGATGACGACCCGGCCGGTCGACGTTGCGCCGCAGCTCCCGCGATACCCGTCGACGCCGACCGACCGATTCTGGCCGCTCCGCTCGGCTGGGCAGGCCCGGGAACGCCGCCGTCAGGCCACCCATCCGGCCCGGGTGAAACCCGAGCTGGTAGCGACCGGGCCGGGGCAGGTGTGGAGTTGGGACATCACCAAGATCCGCGGTCCCCAGCGCGGCGTCTACTACGAGCTGTACGTGATCCTCGACATTTTCTCCCGCTACGTTGTCGGCTGGACGATCGCGGCCCGAGAGTCCGCCGAGATCGCCGAGCACCTCATCGCGGAGGCGATCACTATCCACGGCCGCCCCCAGAGCCTGCACGCCGACCGGGGCACCTCGATGACCTCGAAACCGGTGGCCCAACTGCTGGTCGACCTCGGGGTCGCCCGTTCGCACTCGCGGCCGCACGTGTCGAATGACAATCCCTACTCGGAGGCGCAGTTCAAGACGTTGAAATACGCCCCGGTCTTTCCCGACCGATTCGGCTCTCTCGCTGATGCCCGCGCCTTCTGCGACGCGTTCTTCACCTACTACAACCACGAGCACCGGCACTCCGGCATTGGACTGCACACCCCGGCCTCGGTCCACCACGGCACCGCCGAACAGGTCCGCAAGCAGCGAGCCACGACCCTGAACGCCGCGTACGCGGCGACCCCAAGCCGGTTCGGCCACCGCAGACCCGAGCCGCCCAGACTCCCCGAGACCGCCTGGATCAACCAACCCAGCAGGGAGGCCCTCATACAGACCGGCTAAGCAGCACCTGTCTCATCCGGCTTGACACCTTCCGTAGGCGGTCAGTGAGTGTCGGACGCTGTGTCCGAGGTTGTCGTTGTGCCAGATTGCTGCGGTGAGCGCGAGGACGCGTTGGGCGATGCGGGTGCAGACGCCCTGAATGGTCTTGCCGCGGTGGCGTTCGATGTCGAGTTGACCTTTGAGGGTTGCGTTGACCGACTCGATGACCTGACGCAACGGTTTGAAGAACTCGCCGCCGGCACGGGGCTTCTCGCGTTTGCGGGCTTTGCGGAGCAGGTCTATCCCGGCCTGGTCGAGGCCGGCCTCGAAGGTCTTGCCGTAGTAGGCCTTGTCGGCGATCACGACCTGGCGCCCCGCTCTGTTGAGCCCTGGGGTGTTGGCCAGGATCGCTTCGAGGACCTCACGCTCGTCGGCTTTCGCGCCGGTCAACGCCCACCCGACCGGGAGTCCGTGCAGGGTGCAGACCAGGTGCAGCCGCAGTCCCCAGAAGAACCGGGAGTGCGAGGCGCAGTAGCCGTACTCGGCCCACCCGGGCCAGATCAGAGCGCTTCACGGTCTCGCGTGAGCGAGCGCACTCGACCGGGGTCGAGTCGACGACCCACACGTCGTCGGCGGCAACGCTGCTTTGGCGCCCCAGCTCACCGATCAGCCAGCTCATCGTTGCTGCGAGCTTGCGCAGCCGTTTGTTGTAGCCCGGCTGCAACGGCAGGTTCGAGAACATGACCAGCAGGTTCTTGTGCGCGTAGCGCAGCCACTGGGACTCGTTGGTGTAGCCCAACAGGGCCTGCATGACCGCCAAAGTGAGCATCTCGGCATCGCTGGTGCGAGGCGCGATCGTGGCTTTGGGGCGAGCCGGGACACGCTCAGGATGGGCGCGGAGCAGGTCGTCGGTTGTTACGTAGAGTGCAGTGGCGAGGGTGTCCAGATCGGTGTCCACGAAGCCTCCAGGCTTGAGTTGGGTCGCAACACCGACTCTCGGACACCCTCGCACTCGATCCCACGCGCCACACCAGCCACATCACCTGGAATCAATGATCTAGTAGGCCGTCGCCTTTAACATTCTGGGTATAGGTGGCGGAGTCGGGTGCGGGCGTCGCTGGTGGTGAAGTGCCAGTTGACTTGCCGCTGGTCGGCGTTGGTGGCTTGTTGCCAGGCGGTGAGTTGAGTGTTGAGGACGTCGAGGTCGTCGATGCGCCGGTCGAGGCATTGGCGGGTCAGCGCGGACAGCTCGATCTCGGCGATGTTGAGCCAGGAGCCGTGCTTGGGGGTGTGGTGGATCTCCAGAC